>ERZ779888.487-NODE-487-length-47628-cov-7.067601_pt1 | contig 47628 bp, 41 predicted proteins | sample MGYA00511245_ERZ779888 | MGnify/ENA primary metagenome ERZ779888 (study PRJEB29588, sample SAMEA2155255) | human gut metagenome | biome: human gut; feature: human-associated habitat; material: faeces | place: Denmark | collected 2008/2010 ...
GATGCAGAAAATACCGGTAATTCTTTAGTTCACGGCGTGAACTACTTAATCCACGGCGTGAACTAAGTAATTCACGGTGTGAACTAAGTAATCCACGACGTGAACTAAAGAATATCCCGGCAGTTTTCCAACTTTCATTCACGGGCCGGATACTTTTCCGCCAGACAAAAAATACTTTATCCTAAAAATATCGTTATCTTTGTTCCGCACATATAATAATGTATAGAAGATGAAAATACTCTTTTTTGATTTGGAAACGACGGGGATCCGTTATTGGCGGAACGGAATACATCAGATCAGTGGCGAGGTCGTCATTGACGGAGAATGCAAAGAGTCTTTTAATTTCCATGTCCGTCCGAATCCTCAATGTGATGTTGATGAAGAGGCATTGAAAATATGCCACGTAACCAAAGAACAGATTTTCGCCTATCCACCGATGGAAGAGGTTTACAAGCAGTTTGTACAAATGCTTTCCAAATATGTCGATAAATACGACCGGACCGATAAATTCTTCCTGGCCGGTTATAACAATTCTTCGTTCGACAACTACTTCCTGAAAGCCTTTTTTGTACAGAACGGAGACAATTATTTTTATTCCTGGTTTTGGGTCAACTCGATTGATGTGATGGTGCTGGCTACCCAGCATTTGCTGGAAGAACGGCATAAAATGCCCGACTTCAAGCAGGAAACGGTAGCTCGTGCCTTAGGTATCGAGCTGGAAGCCGACAAGCTGCATAATTTATTTAACCCGGGAAATTTATAAACGCCTCATTGGATAAGTATGAAACACAAATACTCCAGACTGTTACTCCTCATTCTGTTATTTTTGCCTATAGCTCTATGGGCCCAAGAGAAAGCCTACCCGAAGAATGGCGAAGGAATTGAACTCTTCCTGAAGCGGTTCAACCGGACAGGCAGTTATTATCAGAAAGAGTTTATCCGGCTCAACAAATCGAAATTGGGCAAAAACAATATGCTGATAACGGGTGTCAAATATACGATTCCCCCTTTGAAGGAGAACGAACAACCCGTGAAATCGGAACCGACATCGAAACGCCGCAAAGGATATGAACCTCTGTTCGGGAAAAACCTGGCTTCCTACAATGTCGAATCCAATGAATTGAAAGGGGCTTGCTTCTATCTGGTCAGCGGACATGGCGGTCCTGATCCGGGAGCCATCGGAAAAATGGGGAACCATGAGCTGCATGAAGATGAATATGCCTACGATATCATCCTGCGTATTGCCCGCAACCTGATGATACGCGGAGCCAAAGTGCATATCATTATCCAGGATTCCAAAGACGGTATCCGCAATGATATGTATCTGAAGAACAGCAAACGGGAGACTTGCATGGGAAAAGCCATTCCGCTCAACCAAGTCAGTCGGCTGAAACAGCGCTGCGCTAAAATCAACCAGTTGAATAAAACGGATAAAGAGACTTACAAAAGAGCGCTCTTCATTCATGTTGACAGCCGGAGCCGCAGCAAACAGACGGATGTCTATTTCTACAATACCGGATCAAAAGCCAGCCGGAAGCTGACGAATACGATGAAATCGGTCTTTCAGCGGAAATATGCCCACCATCAGCCGGGAAGAGGTTTCCGCGGAACGGTGAGCAAACGCGATTTGTATGTGTTGCGGAATACGACACCGGTTGCTGCCTTTATCGAGCTGGGAAATATCCAGAACAAGTATGACCAGCAGCGGATTGTGCTGAGCAATAACCGCCAGGCGCTGGCCAACTGGATCAGTGAGGCATTTGTTATCGACTACAAGAACTATAAGAAATAAGAGAATCGAAATCATGAGTAACATTTCACCTTTCGCACGGCCTGTGTATGTCATGCTGAAACCTGTCGGTTCGGTATGCAACCTGGCTTGTGATTACTGTTATTATCTGGAGAAGGACAAACTTTATCCGGATGTAAAGAATCATATTCTGACAGACGAGTTACTGGAAAAGTTCATTCAGCAATATATGGAATGCCAGACGATGCAGGAAGTCCTGTTTACCTGGCATGGCGGAGAAACCCTGATGCGTCCGATCAGCTTCTACCGGAAGGCACTGGCGCTGCAGCAAAAGTATGCCAAAGGCAGAAGAGTTGACAACTGTATTCAAACCAACGGGACGTTGCTGAACGACGAATGGTGCCGTTTCTTCAAGGAAAACCACTTTCTGGTAGGCGTATCCATCGACGGTCCGCAGGAATTCCATGACGAATACCGGAGAAACCGCCAAGGTCAGCCGTCCTTTTACAAGGTCATGAAAGGAATCGAGCTTCTCAAGAAGCACGATGTGGAGTATAACGGAATGGCGGTGGTGAATGATTATAATGTTGACTATCCATTGGAGTTTTACCAGTTCTTTAAAGAGATAGACTGCCATTATATCCAGTTCGCTCCTATTGTTGAACGATTGGGTTTTCATGCCGACGGAACCAAACTTGCTTCTCCTGAGCAGCAGGACGCTAACATAAAACTCGCGCCTTTCTCGGTCGATGCCGGCAAATGGGGAGATTTCCTGTGTGCCCTGTTCGATGAATGGGTACAAAAAGACGTAGGCAACTTCTTCATCCAGATATTCGATGCGACACTGGCCAACTGGGTTGGCGTGCAACCGGGCGTTTGTTCGATGGCAAAGACCTGCGGACATGCCGGAGTGATGGAATTCAACGGCGACGTATATGCCTGCGACCACTTTGTCTTTCCCGCCTACAAACTCGGAAATATCCGGACACAGACATTGACGGAAATGATGTACAGCCAGAAGCAGCTGCAGTTCGGTGCCGACAAGTACGAAAAACTCCCGCAGGTGTGCAAACAGTGTGAGTTCTTGTTTGCCTGCAACGGTGAATGCCCGAAGAACCGCTTCCTGCATACAGCCGACGGCGAGCCCGGACTCAATTACTTATGTAAAGGTTATAAGAAATATTTCGCCCACGTGGCTCCATTTATGGATTTCATGAAGAAAGAGCTGCAAGCCCAGCGCCCACCAGCCAACATCATGGATCATATCACTATGGAGAACGGACATATAATACTGAAAGCATGATGAAAGAAAACAGGCAACAGGCTTCCTGGCAAGCCTGTTCATTGATATTGGAGGGAAAGACCTTTTCTATGGAAACGTATAGGAAAGGTCTTTCCTCTTTACCCGATCATCCTTATCAGGACTTGAAACAGTTTCTGGAAGAATGGTTCGACGAATCTCCTACTCTGCGCGTCTATACGTCCGGTTCTACCGGCACGCCCAAAGAACTGTTTGTCCGGAAAGAACAGATGATGAACAGTGCGCGCATCACCTGCGAAGCCTTGCAGCTTCGAAAGGGAGATAAGGCTTTGCTCTGCATGCCGCTCCGGTATATTGCCGGCAAGATGGTCGTCGTAAGAGCTCTGGTAGCCGGACTGGAACTTATCGTCTGCGAGCCTTCCGGTCATCCGCTGGCCGATGTCAACGAACATCTCCGGTTTGCCGCCATGATTCCACTGCAAGTATTCAATTCGCTGGCGGTACCGCAGGAAGCCCGCCGGCTGGAAGATACGGAAATCCTAATCATTGGCGGAGGAGCTATCGACAAACAGCTGGAAGTAGCCTTGCAGAAAATGCAAAATGCGGTGTATTCGACCTACGGAATGACCGAAACACTTTCCCACATTGCGTTGAGAAGACTGAACGGAGCGGAGGCATCCGAGCGGTATAAGCCTTTTCCTTCGGTATCTCTATCCTTATCGGCCGATCACACTTTGGTCATTCAAGCCCCACAAGTCTGCGATGAAACCCTTGTTACCAACGATGTCGTCGAGTTGTTTCCTGACGGGACTTTCCAGATTATCGGCCGAAAAGATAACATAATCAACAGTGGAGGCATAAAAATTCAAACAGAATGTGTAGAAAAGACACTCCGTACTATTATTTCTGTTAACTTTGCCCTGACAGCGGTTCCGCATCCCAAGTTTGGAGAAGCATTGGTCTTGCTGGTAGAAAAAGACAGGAACGAGGTGATTCGTCCGGAAGAACTGGCAGAACAGATTCGATCTATTCTGCCCAAATACCAGCAGCCCAAGCAGATTCTTTGGATAGAAGCTCTTCCCCTGACGCAGACCGGCAAGATCAGCCGGGCAGAATGTCGGAAACTTGCTGCAAAACTCGTACATTATTAACTTTTAATTATTAATTGAAAGAGATGAAATATTTACCTATTGTAACACTCTCTATGCTGTCATTCGCTTCTGTTGCCTGGGCACAGAGCGGTGAAAGCTGTCAGGCTCCGCAAGACCCGACATTAGAGAATCCGGCATTTGCAGGTTATGACTGCATTACGTTGCTGGACAGTACAGCTGTTTCGGTTCAACCGACAGGCTCCGGATCGTTTGCTGTTTACCGTAAGTTTAAAGTACAGACACCGGCCGGTGGTGTGGCCAACCATGTAATCAAATATGATTATGACCCGTTGACGGCTTTTGCCGAATTCAAACAGGCAACCATTTACCGGGCCAATGGCGATGTTGTCAATGTAGATGTTACGCAAGCCTGCGATTATGCAGCGCCTGCCCGTGCCATTTACTGGGGCGCCCGTCAGATCATGCTGGAACTGGGCCGGCTGGAACCGGGCGATGTGGTTGAATATGAAATCAGCAAGAAAGGATTTACCTATGCTTTGCTGACAGGTGCTGAAGACGATGAGTCTCGTTTCATTCCGCCGATGCGCGGACAGTTCTATGATATCGTTCCATTCTGGGTATCTGAACCGACTGTCCGCAAAGTATACAAGCTGAGTATCCCGATGGAAAAGGAAATCCAGTTTGAATTCTTCCAGGGAGAATGTGCTTCTTCCATGCACTATGAAGACGGCCGGAAGTCTTATACCTTTGCACTCGAGAATGCTCTTCCGACAAAGCGGGAACCGAACATGGTCGACCTGTTTGATGCTGCTCCCAAACTTATGCTGTCGTCTACGCCCGAATGGAAAGACAAATCTCTTTGGTTCAACAAGGTGAATGAAGACTATGGAAGCTTTGAACCGATACCGGAAGCCCAGAAGAAGGTAGATGAACTGATCAAGGGAAAGAAAACAGAAATGGAAAAGATCGCCGTCCTGACTCACTGGGTAGCTGATAACATCCGTTATGCCGGTATTTCAATGGGCAAAGGCGAAGGCTATACGTTGCATAACCTGAAGATGAACTACACCGACCGCTGCGGTGTTTGTAAGGATATTGCCGGTACGCTGATCGCCTTCTTGCGTATGGCTGGCTTCGAAGCTTATCCTGCCATGACAATGGCTGGCAGCCGGGTAGAGAAGATTCCGGCAGACCACTTCAATCACTGCGTGGCAGTCGTCAAGCTTTCGAACGGCACATATATTCCGCTTGACCCGACGTGGGTTCCGTTTGTCCGCGAATTATGGAGCAGCGCCGAGCAACAGCAGAATTATCTGCCCGGTATTCCGGAAGGTTCCGATTTGTGTTTGACTCCGGTTTCTGCTCCCGAGAATCATTATTTCCGGATGAAAGCCAACAACAAGCTGGACGCCAACGGAACTTTGCGTGGCGAACTGATCGTTACAGCCGAAGGACAGTCGGATGCCAGTGTCCGCCGGGTATTTACAACCGGATGGCAAAGCGACTGGAAGAACAGTATGGAAAAACAGCTGCTGGCAGTTTCGCCTAAGGCTAAATTAATCAGCGTTGACTGGGGAAAAGATCCGGCTAATTATCAGGCCGCTCCTATCCGATTGGTTTTCCGTTATGAAATACCCGACTATGCCGTCAAAGGCGAAGATGCGTTATTGATCAAGCCGATGGTCATGAATAACCTTTATAATTCCATCAAAAGCTTCCTGCGGATTGATACAAGTCTGGAAAAACGTGAGTTCGGCTTTAAGGATGCCTGCTCTCGTTTGGTTGAACAAGATGAAACCATCCAGTTGCCGGCCGGATATACGTTGAGCAATGAGGCTAAAAGCGATGCCAAACAAAGCCAGGCAGCCGACTTTGAAGGTTCTCTGAAACAGGAAGGCAATAAAATCGTTCTGCACCAGAAGCTGGCACTCAAGAAACGGGTATATGAAGCATCCGACTGGTGCGGATTCCGGGATGCCGTTAATGGATTCAAATCATACGGAGACTATTTAGTAATCAAGAAATAATTCTAATCAATATAACTATGACTAACTTGATCAATAAAATCATATGTCTTCTTATCGTACTCGGAACAGCCGTCAGTGTTTCTGCGGCTCCCGAAGCCGAATATAAGAAGCTCGTTAAATCATGGGCATTGAATGCCGATGGCAGTCAGGTGTTTCATTATAATATGGAGCTGACCATTTACTCTTACCTGGCTATGCGAAGTTTATATGGAGAATCATTCATTCAATACAATCCGGAATACCAGACATTGAAGATCAATTCTTCGTACACCAAGCAGAAAGACGGAACGATTGTCAAAACTCCCGACAATGCGTTTGTAGAAGTTCTTCCCCGCACGGCTGTCGATGCTCCAGCTTACAATCAGCTGAAAGAAATGGTAGTTGTTCATACGGGTCTGGAATTGGGAGCAACAATTTACCTGGATTATACCATTACATCCAAGGCCGGTTATCTGCCGGAACTGGATATCTTCGAACCGATTCAACAGGCAAGTCCGGTGAAGGAATATTCTCTTTCCGTGACTGTCCCGGTTGACAGAGATTTATCATACAGTCTGGCAAATCCGGAGGTGATGGCTAAAATGAATGTAGAAGAAGGCATGCGCACAATCAGCTGGAACCTGAAGAATGTTAAACCGGCATCGTTGGCTCCTATGCAGCGTATTGAATCTGGAGACATCCAATATCTGGCCTGCTCCACATTCGAGAATAATAAAGAAGCCTTGAATTATCTGTTCGAACAATTTGACCATCCGGAAAGTATGCCGTTGGTTTCTCTGGCTGAAACATTGACGGAAGGGAAAAACACCGATACGGAAAAGCTTCAGGCCATTCACAATTTCATTGTCAATGACTTCGCACATAGCCGTCTGTCGCTGAACGAAACCGGATATCGCATTCGTCCGGCCGAAGATGTCATCCGGACAGCTTATGGAACAGACGCCGAACTGATCAATCTGCTATACGGACTGTTGTCGGCTGCCAAAATAGAGACAAAGGTTTGCGCTGCTTATCCGGTAAAAGATCCTCAGGAATGTTCTATCCTGAAAGCCATTCGCCTCTTTATCCAGGCGAAAGCCGACGGACAGACTTATCTATTGACTTCCGGCAGTCCGAAGATGAGCGAAATTGGCTGGACAGCCGATTATTGCAACATCCGGGATCTTAAGACTGGAGAAGAAATGGATCTGACTCCTTGTTCACCGGATTTATCTTACGACGTAACAATGAAGCTGACGGACAAAGAAGCTGTATCGACCATCAAAGCCGACATTCCTGCTGCTTTCGTAGCCTATTCAGATTCGAAGGTGACAGCTTTCTCTGGAGGTGATAAAAATGCATCTGTCAGCCAGAAAGGGAATATGATTACAGTTAACTATCAGACAACGGAGAAGGTTGAAACTGTACCGGGTTATTATCTGCTTCGTCTGCCTGATTCTCCGGCAGGTGTTTCCCATCAGCCGTATGCGTCTTTCAACAGCACACGCGACTGTAATCTGTTCTTACCGTATGCGCCCAATGAAACCTATACTTATACCATAGAAGTTCCGGCCAACATGGAATTGAGTACTCCAGTAGCTGAGAAGAACATCTCGAACGCTGCAGGAAACTGTATTCAGACCATCAAGCAGAACGGTAATAAAGTAGAAGTTTCTCGCAGCCTGAAAATCGATTCGAACCTTATCAAGCGTTCAGATTACCCGGCATTCCATACGCTAATGGCAGCTTGGGCAGACATCAACAATACGCAGTTATTGTTTAAGCAGAAGTAAACACAGTATCTTTGATTAATTGGGCTGGCAAGAAAAAAGCTTTCTTGCCAGCTTTATTTATGCTATATAACCACGTCTCACTCTCCAAAAACAGCCTGAAAATGGAACAAGCGGATGGCTTTCTTAATATTTTCCCCTTTTAAATTGCTTATCTGCCAATAAAAACGTTTCTTTGCATACGCAAAAAATGGACAGTAATGAATATTAATCGTAGAGATTTTATCAAATCAGGAGGAATGCTTGTGCTAGGATCATTAGTTGCCCCCTCGTTTCTGGCAAGTTGTACATCACCAGAAGCAGCAAAGGCTGAAGGAATCGCCTTTGGAATGAATCATTTTAAAGTAACAGAGAGTGATTTAAAGAAAGTTTTGGCTGCTGCTCTCGAAAAAGGTGGCGATTATGCCGATTTGTTTTTCGAACACACATTGAACAACGGAATCCAATTGCAAGACGGAGCCGTGAATAATGCACAATCGAATATTGATTTCGGTATGGGAGTCCGCGTATTGTCGGGCGATCAGACCGGATACGCTTATGTGGAAAACATTACACTCGACGAAATGCTGAAGGCAGCTCGTACGGCTGCCCGTATCGCCGATAACAGCAACGCCAATAAAACAATTGCTGCACTGACAGAAGTTAAGCCAAACGGTTCATATTATGATGTTCAAACCCCTTGGGAATCTTTTACCGTGAAAGACAAAATGCCGTATCTGCAAAAACTGAACGACAAGATTTTTGCACTCGACAAACGTGTCCATAAAGTAAGAGCTTTCCTGAGTGATTCAACGTCTCATATATTCTTCTGTAACAGCGAAGGACAAATGTATTATGACTATCGACCGATGTGTTCTTTGTCTGCAGTTTGTATTATGGAAGACAACGGCCGGATCGAGAATTCGTATGCATCCCGTTCTTACCGGATGGGGACAGAATTCCTGACAGACGAACTCTTGGATACACTGGCTAAAGAATCGGTAGACAAGACGTCAATCCTGTTCCAGGCTGTCAAGCCTAAAGGTGGAGAAATGCCGGTTGTGATGGGTGCCGGAGGTTCGGGTATTCTGTTACACGAAGCTATCGGCCATGCGTTTGAAGCCGATTTCAACCGGAAAAAGACTTCTATCTTCTCCGACCTGTTAAATGAGAAAGTTTGTGACGAGCATATCAATGTAGTAGATGACGGAACGATCCGTTTCAACCGTGGTTCCGTTAACATTGATGATGAAGGAACAGAAGGACAAAAGACTTATATTGTACGCGAAGGTATTCTGACCAGTTATCTGCACGACCGGATCAGTGCCAAGCATTATGGAATCCAGTCGACTGGTAACGGACGTCGTGAGAACTTCCGCCAGATTCCGATTCCTCGTATGCGTGCTACCTATATGGAAGCAGGCAATGTCACCGAAGAAGAAATCATTGCTTCAGTCAAGAATGGTATCTACGCCAGCAGCTTCACAAACGGACAGGTACAGATTGGTGCCGGCGACTTTACTTTCTTCGTTAAAGACGGCTATCTGATCGAGAACGGAAAACTGACTCAGCCGATCAAAGACATCAACATCATTGGTAACGGTCCGAAAGCACTGGCCGATATTACGATGGTTGGAAACAACTATAAGATGGATGACGGCACTTGGACGTGCGGTAAAGACGGCCAGTCTTGCCCGGTTACTTGTGGTATGCCTTCTGCATTGGTAAGCAAACTGACAGTGGGTGGTGAAAACTAAAGTAGAACAACTCAAAAGTAGAACATCATGATTACAAACGATAATAAGAAACTGGCACAATGGGCAATGGAATATGCCTTGAAGAATGGTTGCCAGGCCTCGAAAGTAAGCTTGTACAGCGGTTCAAGTACTTCTTTCGAAATCAGAGACATGAAAATTGACCGGCTGCATCAGGCATCGGAGAACTCGCTGGTAGTACAGTTGTTCGTCGACGGCCGTTTCGGTTCTTTTTCGACCAACCGTCTTGACAAGCAGGAGCTGGAAAAGTTTATTAAGGACAATATCGACGCAACTCGCTTTCTGGCAGAAGACAAAGACCGGACATTACCGGATGAAAGCCGTTATTATAAAGGCGGAAAACCCGATCTGCAATTAATTGATCCGAATTTCGACAATATTCAGCCGGACGACAAGAAGAATCTGGCCCTGAAGACTTGTGAAGAAATGATGGGAAAAGATGAACGCGTCATTTCTGCTTCAGCTTCCTACGGCGATGAAAAGGATTTCAAGTATATGATCACCAGCAACGGTTTTGAAGGTGAAACATCGGCTTCTTCCTTCAGCCTGGTCGGCAGCGTAAGTATTAAAGGAGAAGGCGAAGCCCGTCCGGAATCTTACTGGTATGATTCGGCTCTTTACTATGACCAGATGATTAAGGAAGGCATCGGAACGAAAGCCCTGGAAAGAGTATTGCGTAAGCTGGGCCAGAAGAAGACAAAGTCCGGCCGTTATGATATGATTGTCGATAACATGAATTCGGCTCGTCTGCTCTCGCCTGTCATGGATGCAATTGATGGTGCTTCTATCCAGCAGAAGAATTCATTCCTGATCGACAAGCTGAATCAGAAAGTTCTGGGCGATAAAGTAACCTTGAAAGATGAACCGCATCTGATCAAGACTCCAGGTGCCCGTTATTTCGATAACGAAGGTGTGGCAACTCAGCCGATGTCTATCTTTGAAGGCGGTGTATTGAAGACTTATTTCATCGATACCTATCGTGCCAATAAGATGGGAATTGCTCCAACCATTTCTTCGGCTTCTATCTTGACAATCGATATGGGCGATAAAGACCTGGAAGCATTGATTGCCGGAGTGAATAAAGGTATTCTGGTTACCGGCTTTAATGGTGGAAACTGCAACAGTACAACTGGCGATTTCTCTTACGGTATTGAAGGCTTCCTGATTGAAGGAGGAAAAATGGTTCAGCCTATTTCGGAAATGAACGTGACCGGCAACATGCTGACATTATGGAATCAACTGGTTGAAGTCGGAAATGATCCGCGCCAGTCTTCCAGCTGGAGAATACCAAGCCTGCATTTCGAAGGAATTGATTTCAGTGGACTATAATAAGATGTATTGAAACAAGCCTATATTTTCACCCTCTCTCTATAGATCAGGACTATACGGGAGAGGGTGATTTTTATGCATGAATACTATCTTTTCCCGGCGTTTAAATAGTATTACGGGGAATAACATTCTTAGGGAAAAAATAGGTTCATTTACATATTGGCCGATAGTATTTAACAAATGAAAGTCCGATTTTTGCCAAGTAATTAAACATAAACAATTGCATTATGATTCAAGCTTCATTAAATGATACCAAACGAATTGAGGGCATCAGTCCCCTATTTGCCAAAGCATTTGAATATGTAAAGAATACAGATTTCTCGAAGATGGAAGATGGCCGTCACGACATTGAAGGAGACAACCTGTATGCCAATATCCAGACGCTTAACGGGAAAAACATACAAGACGCTTCTATTGAAATCCATAAGAAATACATCGATATCCAAATTCCGTTATTGGGCGTAGAACAGATCGGCTGGAAACCAACTTGTGATTTGCTGGAAGAGGCTGCGCCCTACAACGAAGAAGAGGACATTGCATTCTATATCGACAAGCCTACTTCTGTCTGCCGCATTTATCCGGGACAGTTTGTTATCTTCTTCCCCGAAGACGGCCATGCTCCAGGTATTGGTGAAGGTATGATTCGTAAAATCGTTCTGAAAGTCAAAATATGAGTACCGTTCATTTTAGAAGAGCAACCGAAGAAGACGTGGTGCCCATTCTAGCAATCTATGCTCCGCATGTAACAGACAGCGCCATCACGTTCGAATATGATGTGCCAAGTGAAGAAGAATTCAGACAAAGGATCCGGACCATCTCAGCCGAATATCCATACTTCGTCTGCGAATCCGACGGTCAGATCATTGGTTATGCCTACGCTCACCGTCACATGGAGCGTGCCGCCTATCAGTGGAATGCCGAGATTTCCATTTATATCCGCCAAGGTTTTACCGGAAAAGGATTGGGGAAAACCATGTGTCAGGCATTGATAGACTTACTTCGTTTGCAAGGCATCCGGAATGTGTTCAGCTGTGTGACGATACCCAACGAGCGAAGCGCTCACTTGCATCATAGCATGGAGTTCTCGACCGAAGGAATTTTCCAAAACGCGGGTTATAAATGCGGGAAATGGCAAACCATTGCCTGGTTTCGGAAAAACATCGCTCCATATACTAATGAGCCGGCACCTTTTTTGCCTATCAGCCGTATCGACCGGCAGCTAATCGATAGCATTTTAGAGAAGAATGCCGCATCACTTCTTCCGCGATAAAACGTAAACGTACATAATCCAAATCCCGGGGTATTTTCTTTAGAACGGAATTATACTTCGGGATTTATTGTTTTCTAACCTATAAGTGAGAACATTGTAATTATCCCGTTACCTTTTATATTTTTGACAGCTGTCGTAAAGCTTTAGCATATCTGTCAAAAAGCTTTATGATATATATGAAAAAGCTTTATCACATATATAGAAAAGCTTTACGACTACTATCAAAAGATTAAAAGACAACGAGAAAAATTCTTATATTCCCATATAAGAATTTTATAAGAAAAATATAAGGGGTTATTATTTGCTTCTTCGTGAAACAAAACCTAGTTTTGTGAATCAGGCAACATGGAGAACTATTCGATTTACCATAGATGAACGGAATCAGATTTTATATGGAATAAGCGACCAGCCCGAATTTCATATCCTGAAATTTGAGTTAGGAATCAATAAATATTGATACAATGATAGAAGAATATATTGGCCCTAAAATGATTTTATTGTCTCTTTATTTCCTATCGGTTCTATCCGGTATTAAAAAGTCATCCAGCGAATTCCTGCATTTGGGTTCCGAACAAGAAACAGGCGAAGTGTTGTTACTCTTCACCTTTTGAATCAGAAACCAACGAGAATCAATTTTAATTCTCGTTAGTTTCAAAAACGATTCTCACTGGTTTCATTTGGGAAAGCGAATATAGCTGTTGTCGCTCATAATTTAAAATAAAAATAAATATGAGAAATGTATATTTAGTTTTGATCTTATGCTGTCTGGTGGGTTGTAACCACAAAACAGAAGAAGGAAAGAGTCTTATGGTTACACACGAATCCATCCAATTGAAGAATGATTATTTAGGCAAACCAGGTCCTATTGTTGAGTTAGATAAAAAGATTGTAGGCATTGACTATGAACTCGATTCCTGTCTCTTTTATATAGATATAGAAACAGACAGTCTGTACCGGTTTGGTCCGAGAGGTGTTGGACCCGGTGAATTTATTTATCCGTACACGATACAACATCTGGATAAGAACAGTTTCGGCATATTTGACCTTCAAGCCCGAAAATATACCCAAATTCAGATAAAGAATCATCAAATCCACATGGAGACACCCGTACCTGTTGCCAATGATAAAACTAGCCAGTCTTTTGATGTCAAGCAAATCTCAGACAATTCTTATTTGGGAATAGGTATGTATCCAAAGGAAATGTTCGTCTTTATGGATTCATTAAACAACACGAAAAGTTCATTCTTCGAATTCCCGTACAAAGATTCAAGCGAAAAAGCACTCAAGAATCGTTTGCGAGCCATGGCTTATCAAGGCCGCCTGGTTCTCAACACAGACAGGAACAGATTAGCATTCACTTCTATATGGGGAGAGATTTTTCATATTTACAAGGTAGAGAAAGACAGTCTCGTTTTATTGAATAAATCAGAAAAAGTTTATCCTAAATATACCGTAGAAGATAGTCAAGATGGATATTCAGCTCCTATGTACGGATCAAACATTGTCGGCTATATTTCTTCTACCGCTAATAACCAATATATATACTTGCTCTATTCAGGCACTAAGTTGGAAGATTATGCCAAAGCCCTAAAAGAATTTGATGCGAGTACAATACACGTATTTAATTGGGAAGGAGAAAAAGTCCAAACATTTACATTAGATATTCCATGTACCAACATTTGTATCAGTTCAGACAGCCAGGCATTATGGGCCATCGCCAATAATCCGGATCCGGAATTAGTTAAATTCAATCTCCCTACAATAGAAAAATAAAGTAAGAATTTCTATCGTTATTCCTTTCCCGCTCCAAACAAATTTGTACTTTAGGGTGTTTATTGAAACGGAATACAAAAGAGATGAATAGGATGAATGAAATGAAACTATATTTGGGTGAGGTGTTTTATTTTACAGACTCGCCTTTGCTTTCGGCAAAGAATATCGTATATGAACCCGACGGCGCTTTATGTGTCTGCGATGGATTGGTCGTAGAAGCTGGAACATCGGCTATCCTGTTGCAGAAATATCCGAAGGCGGAAGTCGTCGATTATCAGGATTCCGTCTTGATGCCGGGATTTATCGACGCACATCTTCATTATGTGCAGACCGAAATTACGGGAATGTACGGAAGGCAGTTGCTCGACTGGCTGAACCAATATACGTTTCCGGCCGAAAGAGCCTTTGCCGATACGGACCATTGCCGTGAAATCTCCCGCGCATTCCTGAAAGAGCTTTTCCGTAACGGGACGACCACGGCAGTTGCCTTTTCGTCGGTTCATCCGCAATCGGCAGATATTCTGTTTGAAGAAGCTTCCCGATACAATATGTGTATGCTGACGGGGAAAGTCCAAATGGACCAGGAAGCGCCTGAATATCTTTGTGACACACCGGAGCAAGGAGAAGCCGACGTGCGTGCTCTGATACAGAAATGGCATGGGAAAGGACGAAACAAATATGTCATTACACCTCGCTTCGCTGTCAGTTGTTCTCCGGCCGAGCTGGAAGCTTGCCAGCGGATTCATGCCGATTATCCGGATACGTACATCCAGACACATTTATCGGAGAACAAAGGTGAAGTCGATTTCGTCAGGACATTATATCCGGACTGTCCGGATTATCTGTCGGTGTACGAGAAATATGGCTTGCTTACCGACCGGACCTTGCTGGCTCATGCTATCCATCTGAGTGATTCGGAGCGGAAACGTATGGCCAAGGCACAGGCCATCGCCGTACATTGCCCGACATCCAACGGTTTTCTGGGAAGTGGTCTGTATGAAATGGAGAAAGCCAACGAGGCCGGTATGCAAACAGTCATGGGAACGGACATCGGCGCCGGAACTTCTTTCTCGATCTTCCATACATTAGGTGCCGCCTATCAGGTACAACAGCTGAACGGTTATCCGATGTCGGCCTTCGAAGCCTTTTACAAAGCCACTTTGGGCAGTGCGAAAGCCTTGCAGCTGGATCAGGAAATCGGAAGTTTTCTGCCGGGAAGGATGGCTGATTTCATCGTGGTGGATTACAATTCTACATTTGCCCAGCTGTATCGCTACGAATACCTGAAGCGGACAAAAGCCTGGAATATCGAGAATCTGTTGTTTGGTTTGATGACACATGCCGACGACCGCGCCGTTCGGGCTACCTACATCGCCGGCCAGTGTGTACATGAAAGATAATCGGAATCCGATCAGTTATGACCATTGATATGCACCGTCTGTACACCAATCAGACGGTCATAACGAGTTCCCATCGGACGGAAATAGACGTAAATCGTATATTCGTTTTCCGTCTGATGGAAATCTCCTTCAATACTTCCGGTTTGTCCGGTAGTCTCTCCTTCCGGAACATATAGATACTGATAGTTATAATTTCCCTGTTTCAGCAGAAGGGCCTTTTCATATTGGCGTGAATCCGGATTGAATACCATCTCGCTGTTCGCATCAAAGGTATTCTGCATGAAGTCTCCGTTCAAATAAACCTTACCTCCTTTTGCTTCAGGCATTGCTAAGGTGAAATGAACAATGTAATAATCGGCTTCCGTATTGGCATCATCACATCGACTATATGCCACATAAAAACGCCCGTTCTGATCCTGATCATATTCATACGTTGCCATGCTGCTCGGATAGTCTTTCATCAGGTCTACATGATAATATGGGTTGAAGTAAGAAATCTTTTCTACACGCATCCCGTTGTATTTACTCGACAAGAATTCCATTCGGCGATATTCATTGCCTGCTGGGAAAATCAGCTCCCGCAGGTTTTCATAGACGATCCGGTCACTCAAGATACCGCTCGGCATCACTTTCCGGACGGCATTGTCCGGCCGGTTATTCTGTACCACCCGGATTTTTAAGTCAGTCTGCGGATGTATGATATTCAGATTCTTCTTCAGCACTGAGAAATTCACCTGCTGATGCTGCTGATAGGTATCAACCAAAGTATTTCCGGTTACTTCGGCCGTAATGCCTACTTCCGGTTCTACAACCGAGAAACAGGCAATCAGCACCGTTTCCTCCGGATGATCTTCGTGATATACACGAACGGCATAATTGCCCGATACTTTCAACTGAACATCATCATTCGGCAATAACAGCTGATAATTGGTATATTGCGTAGTCGTATTAAATGAATTGGCAAAGTCGTCGATCGTCAATCCTTGGAAACCCTGCATATATTCGAGTTCGTTCAACGACGATTTCTTCCAGTCGGCATCACAATGGATAACGGAATAGGCATAACGCTCGTAATTAGGCGTCAAGTCATCAAAGTTAATCAGAATTTGTTCTCCATTGCCTAATGAAATAACCGGTACTGTAAAGGTCTGATCCGGCTGAACAACCTGCAATGATTTGATTCGTTTAGGCTTGTATATTTGTGTATGATATGTTTCCTGAGCTTCTATTTGCCCCATGCCCACAAACAAAGAACAGATAAATACGGCCAAACGCGCCCACCGCCTACTTCCAATTTTCTTCATATATCTAAATCTTCTAAAGTCTGTATTCAATGATAAATCCACTCCAAAATCCATCCGAGCATTACCGGATCTGAATCCACTTATGCGTCTGCAAGCTCAGTCTCCACGCCGGATGCTTCAAGATATAATCCACCACCTCTTCCGTGTTCCGGCACGAACAAGGTTGCAAATAGTATTGTTTAGCCGGCAACTGGCGATACACTTCCACATCTTCTTCACCGGTAAAGACCACCTTTACCTCATCAATCCGATCCAATACCACCGGTGCGCCTTTCGGAGAACACGTCACCCAATCTATTCCTGCCGGGACTTTCCGTGTTCCGTTGGTTTCTATGCAAACATATTTCCCCAGCCGATGCAGTCCGTCAATCAGGGCATCGTCGATCCACAACGAAGGTTCACCGCCCGTCAGAATAACTGTCCGGGCCGAGCAAGCTGCTGCTTCTGCCCAAATCTCCTCATCGTCCATCCAACGGCCTTCTTCGTGCTGCGTATCACAAAACGGACATTTCAGATTACAACCCGAGAAACGGATAAACAAAGCCGGCGTACCGGTATGAAAGCCTTCGCCCTGCAGGCTGTAGAATATTTCATTAATCTTTCTCATAGATCGCCGTATTACCTTCAGACTCCTGCACTTCTACTTTAAAGCAATGAGGCACCTGCTCACAAACCCAACGGGCGATGTTTTCGGCCGTCGGATTAAAGGGCAGTACTTCATTCAGGTTCTTATGATCCAACCGGTCTTTTACCAGCTGCTTGATATGGCTGAAATCCGTCACCATACCGTCTTCGTTCAACTCCTTCGCCCGGCAATAAATCGTTACAATCCAGTTATGACCATGCAGATTGGTGCACTTACTCGGATAAGAAAGGCACAAGTAATGTGCCGCAGATATTTCCAGTCTTTTAATTACGGTGTACATACGTCCTATTTTGGCTGCAAAGATACACGGATTTACGGATTCTTGATTCAGTTTCACCAGGAATATTTTCCGCTTTTCCCTTGTATATCCCAAACATTCTGTTTACCTTACTGCCGTTTCTGGATGGAGACGACTATTGTTTAACCTAAAAACTGAAGTATCATGGCAGAAGAAAAGAAAATTTACACATGGCCGGTACAATTGCGTGAAAACATGGTGACAGAAGACACGAGTGATTATGTAGCATCGGTAAAGACATTTACCGTAACCAAAACGGTGGATGACATCATTAACGAGTTGATAAAAAGAGGTATTGAATATAAAAAGGAGACTTTCAGAGCTGTTTTCGGACTGATGGAAGGAATGATACGGGAAACGGTTTGTTCGGGGTATCCCGTCATCACCGACAATGCCCGTTACTCTCCCACCATCACCGGATCGTTCGATTCGAATGGCGATCCCCTCGGCGACAGTGAGATCAAGTGCGGCGTCAACATCCAGCCGACAGATACGATGAAGAAAGAAGTGGCTCAGGTACGCATCGTGGTGGACACGACCTTGGAGCTGGGCGGCGCGAAGATCACCCGCGTGAAAGACCTTTATACCGGTGCGACCGATGGTACGGTACATGCCGGCGACATGATCGAAATCACTGGCAACAAGATTAAATGCCTCAACGCAGACGGTAGTGGCATCGGTCGTTTCACCTTGTACAATGAGAGCGAATCCGGCGAAGAGATTACGCAGTTGGGCTACAACGATCCCTCGCGCATCACCTTCATGTTCCCGACCGGCTTGCTGACCGGTACTTACCGATTGGAGATCGAGACGTATTTTACCTCGGGCAAGAATCTATTGAAAACACCAAGAACGCTGGTTTGTCCTATATTGTTAAAACTTGTTGAATAGCCCTATTTTCAGAAAGGAGCTTTCTAAGCATATAGAAAGCTCCTTTCTATGGGTAGAGAACAATCTTTTCTAAAAATAGACATAAATCATCCTTTTTTTTACATATTTTTGAAGAAATAATATTCTCAACGAGCGTTGCATTGAAAAAAAACGTATCTTTGCCGATGTCAGCGGGGAGAAATCCGCTTGACATAAAAGAAAGCGTTTTTGCTTTATCCGAATTACCGAAATCGCCAATTTCAGAGGAAGGATAGAGACAATGTGACGCTCATTCTGTATCCGTATGTATCGTGGTGAATGTAACCGTGAGGTTATGTTTATCTTATTTGTACATATCCAACAGCGTGAGAATATTGTTTCTTCGTCCATTTCCTCGAGGTGTTTGGCGATACCTGGTAATTGATGGGCAGAACAAGTTCCCACGCTTTCTTTTTGTTAAACCTATCCTATCCGGGGAACAATAGGACTTTCTCTATATTTATTTTATGGAAAAATTAAAATGCAGGTATGTAATTTACCTATTTTGTATTTGCAGTTTGTTCCCCTGCCTGTTAAGCTCATGCAAATACGACGACTCGGAATTAATCAACCGGGTGGATAATCTAGAAGATCGTTTGGCAAAACTGGAAGAACAATGCAAACAAATAAACGCCAACATCAACTCTTTGCAAACCATCGTAAGCGCGCTGGAAAATGCCAATCAAATCACTTCGGTTTCAGAGTTGGTAGAGAACGGAAAGAAAGTGGGCTATAAGATTGAGTTTACCAAGAGTGACCCGATCTATATTTATCATGGGCAAGACGGAGCCGACGGTTCGGATGGAACAGACGGCTATATCCCGCAAATAGGCGTGGAAAAAGATAAAGACGGAATTTATTACTGGACGCTGGACGGCTCTTGGCTAACCGATAAAGATGGCAACAAGATCAAGGCAGTAGGCTTGGATGGTAAAGATGGAGAAGATGGCCAAGATGGAGCCGATGGTTCGGATGGCTCTAACGGAAGCAATGGTTCTAACGGACGGGATGGCGTGACGCCTAAACTAAGAATTAACGAAGGAAATTGGGAAGTATCCTATAATAATGGTTCGAGTTGGGAAGTTTTAGGTCCAGCTACCGGAGGAACGGCTGAATGCCCAATTGAGGATGTGGCAATAAAAGACAATCATGTCATTTTTACGTTAGGTACAGGAGAAGAATTTAAAGTTCCTTTGTTCAACGGTATCACTATTACGTTTGATAAGACGGAAATAGGAATGGAAGCCGGTAGTAAAGAAACCTTTAGTTATACACTGACAGGTAGTGATAATGTAAAAGTTTCGGCCATTGGCGAAGGCGTTCGTACCAGCATTGACCATACGAATAAAACATTAACGATTACAACGGATGCGAATTTCGAAGGTGGAAAAGTATTGGTTCATGCCACCGATGGCAATAACGTCGCTACCGTAGAGCTGACAATAATAAAAGTCATATATATAAGGTATGAGGCTACGGAAGCAATCACCCCTAAAGATGAAGCCTTTGGCGGTAAAGATGTTCATCTTTGGGAAAGTACATTTTCTGAAGGAAAAGGTAAATGGGCTTATACAGGAGAGGTTACTTATATTGTAGATGCTGCATTTAGTGGAAATACGACTTTAAAAAGTATTGTTCTTCCTGAAAGCATTACAGATATAGGACTTAATACTGAAAATTTGCCTGATAGAGAACAAGGTGGTGCAGTATTTCAAAACTGTACGAAGTTGGAAAGTATAGAAATAAAAGGAGCGCTGAAAAAGTTACGACATAACACATTTAACGGTTGTTCTTCTTTAAAAAGCATTACTTTACCAGAGAGTTTAACAACAATTGAATATAATGCTTTTCAGAGATGCACATCTTTGGAAGAAATAGTTATTCCTGATGCAGTTACTATAATCGATAAACAAGTATTCAGCTTCTGTACATCTTTAACTACAGCAACAATTGGTTCGAGCGTAATGACAATAGGAAATAGTTGTTTTAATGAATGTGATAAACTGGCAACAATCATTTGTAAGGGTGAAAATCCGCCAGCATTAGGTAGTAAAGCTTTGATGAAAGATGATGCTTGGACTAGTACAAAGTATATCAAAAATATTTACGTCCCAGTAAATGCCGTTGATGCTTATAATAATGGATGGAATGAATTTAGTGATAGAATTAGCGCAATAACAGAATAACAACAGATAAATTCCATAAACCAAAGGCTGTCTCCATAGAAATAAAGGGACAGCCTTTTTTGTTCCACTGAAAGGAATTATCTACTCCCCTTTTATTCGCTTATTCCACCGAATTTACGTAAGTTTGCACCCAAATTCAGAGAAGTTCTTTACAAGAATGAAGCAAGCGATTATTTTCTTGAAGTTATGGATGATTTCGTGGTTGGTCGGCGGGTTGATCTCCTGCCAGCAGGAAACGCCAGTGACTTCAGTTATACATATTGATGCGGAAGGTACCATCCAAACCGTCAATCCGGATTTATACGGCATTACATTAGAAGAAATCAATCATGCCATTGATGGAGGTCTGTATGCCGAGATGATACAAAACAGGAGCTTTGAAGATGGAATTCCGCCTTTGAACTGCCCATATGATGCCCGTCGCCGGATAATTACAACTCCGAATGGCTATGACATGCCGTTTATGCGTTTGGATTCGCTTCCCGGCTGGAGACCTTTATCCACCAATACATGGATTTATCCGGATACCAAAGAATTGTTGAATGAGAAGAACAAGCGTTCGCTGGTTGTTTCGATTGCCACTACGGCTCAGAATGGTCGGGGTGGCGTCGTGGCTGAAGGCTATAATGGTCTGGCCATCCAGCAAGGGCAAACCTATCAACTTTCCTTTTACCTGAAAGGCGGTTCGGTTTATCCAAAGAATTTGCATATCGCTTTAGAAGATTCCATCGGAAACCGGGTATTGAGTGATGTCTTTACGGTAACGCCTCATTACGAATGGAAGAAATATCGGCATACCTTTACGGCCAATACCACGAGCAACAAGGCAATCCTGACTTTCTCATCAGACAGTAGTCAGACGTTCTGGCTGGATGTCGTATCATTGTTCCCGGAAACCTGGAAAGGCCGCCCTAACGGACAGCGACAAGACATTATGGAAGCCATTGCCAAGCTACAACCTCGCTTCGTACGTTTCCCCGGAGGTGCTTTCGTTGAAGGATACACAGCAGGGACTTTTCCGGTCTGGAAAGAGACGTTGGGTAACATTGCCGAGCGCAAACATTTCTGGAATGTTTGGGGATACGGAACAACCAACGGCACCGGTTATCACGAATACCTGCAGTTGTGTGAAGACTTGGGAGCAGAACCAATCTATGTGATCAACAGTGGTATCACGAATATGAGCCGGCGTCCGCGTTATGAGTCCATTACGGAGATGGATAAGCTGGTACAAGAAGCACTGGATGCTATCGGATATGCCAATTATCCAACGGACTCTGTGTTAGGAGCATTGCGTGCCAAGAATGGACATCCGAAGCCTTTCCACTTAAAATATGTAGAGATCGGAAGTGAGAACTACGGACATGAATATACCAAACGCTTCGAACTGTTCCGAAAAGCCATCAAAGAGAAATGGCCGGAGATTACCGTCATCAGTAACCGTCTGGTTGGCCGTCAACCACGAAGTGAATGGCATGACATACACTTCAACGGGAAAAACTCGTTCTTCCTTTCCAACCAGAGCCGGTACGAAACAGTCAAAAGCCGGTACGAATGGGAAAATACCTTCGTGGGTGAATTCGGAAACATGCAGTCGTCGGAAGCCCGGACTATGTCATCAGCCATCGCTGAAGCCTGTTTCCTGATTGGAATTGAGAACTATCCGGACATGATGGCGCGTATTGCTTATTCTCCGGTATTGGGAAACGCCGATTATACCAAGGAACGCTGGCCGATGATCCTTTTCAATAACCATCAGATCGTGCTCTCTCCTTCTTATTATATGTGGATGCTGTTCAACAAATACCGCGGAGACGAAGTGATTCCATCTCAGGTTGAAACCTATCTGCGCCCGACGATTACTAACGGATTCGCTTCGGTGTATATGTTCGACAACTGCTATGAGATGAATCAGGTAATGATTGATGGAAAACCGGTAGAAGAAGGACGGATTTTGGGTGGTAACTGGGGAATATCTTCCGGTATATTAACACCGGTTCCCAACCGATGGAATTATGTCTTGTTGGGCGATTCAACAGCTAGCGACTACGAGTTTACATCTCATATCCGCCGGACAAAGGGCAGCGAACTGATCCAGTTCCGTGTCCGCAATAATGGCTGCCTTCGCGAACAGCAGGATTATATCAGTTTCACCTTGGGTGATGGTTATGCCCGGCTATACCATCAAAGTGGGAATGTAACCGATACATTGGCTACAACGGTCAAGCAACCGTTGGTCAATAATACAGACTATGACGTCCGTATCCGTTGCCAAAAGGATTCGATCTTCTGTTATGTGAACGAAGTATTGGTACAGAAAGCTGGTATGCGTCCTTATCCATCATTGGCTTCAGTAGCCACGCTCGACAAGAAGAATAACTGCTTGTATCTTAAAGTCGTCAATACGACCCGACATGAAGAAAAAGCCGAGTTGAACATCCAAGGATTATCGGTGGAAGATGCCGTAGATATCATCGAACTGGCTGGCGAACCGGAAACAAGCAACACCTTTGAGAAACCCGACCTGATCAAACCGGAGAAGAAAAAGACAACCTTTACCATCGGCGTGCCTAAAACGTATAAGTTTCCGCCTTCTTCCATTACCATCATGAAGTTTAAGGTTGAAAAGTGACCTCTCAATTCCCGGGGACAAGCCTGATCCGGACTTATATAAAAAGAGGAATGTCCTGTCGCACGATATAACGTGGAAACAGAGCATTCCTCTTCTGCTATCTTGTAACTCCTTACTTAATCGATCAGATCGGCCACTTCAGCCCGTGCTTCTCTAATCAGATCGGCCGGAGCCAGGCAAACCTGCAGACCGCGTTGCCCGGCACTGACATATATATGATCAAATCCGGTTGCTGATTCCTGTATATATGTCGGGAAATGCTTCTTCATCCCGATCGGAGAACAACCGCCACGGATATAACCGGTCAGCGGCAATAATTCCTTCACGTGGATCATCTCACAACTTTTGTTGCCGGATACCTTCGCTGCCTTCTTCAGATTCACTTCCGATGCGCCCGGAACTACACAGACAAAATAACCGCTTTTGTCGCCACGCAATACCAGCGTCTTGAACACCTGACTGACATCTTCGCCCAACTGGGCTGCCACATGCGTTGCACTCAGATCATTTTCGTCTACTTCATAAGGCACTAATTTATACGCCACCTTGGCCTTGTCGAGCAAACGAGCCACATTCGTCTTGTTTATTTTCTCTTTCATGATTCAACTCCTTTCATGGATAATTGTACCCGTTTCCGGGCTGTATCTATACTTAATACTCTCACTTGTACATGCTGATGAATAGAAACTACTTCCGTCGGATTGCTGACAAAGCGGTCTGCCAGTTCCGAAATATGCACCAGTCCGTTTTCCTTGATTCCTACATCCACAAAGCAACCGAAGTTGGTGATATTCGTCACAATGCCCGGCAGCACCATGCCTTCCTGCAAGTCGTCGATAGTATGAATATCGGGGTTAAAGCTGAATTCCTGAATCTCGCTGCGCGGATCGCGCCCCGGCTTATCCAGTTCCTTCATGATATCCTGCAAGGTCGGCATACCGATCTCATCCGTCTGATACTGTTCCAGACAGATCTGCTGCTTCAGCTCCTTCCGTTTCATCAGTTCACCCACCGTACAATGCAAGTCTGCCGCCATCTTTTCCACCACCGGATAACTTTCCGGATGAACCGCCGAATTATCCAACGGGTTGCTTCCATTAGGAATACGCAGGAAACCGGCACATTGCTCGAAAGCCTTCTCGCCTAATCGCGGTACCTTCTTCAGGTCTTTCCGGCTGTCAAACGGACCGTTCTCTGCCCGGTACTGTACGATATTCTGTGCCAAGACAGGTCCTAAACCGGAGATGTACGTCAGCAGTTCCTTGCTCGCTGTATTCACATTCACGCCTACCAGGTTCACACAGCTCTCGACCGTCTGATCCAGACTCTTCTTCAGCAACGCCTGATCAACGGCATGCTGGTACTGACCGACACCGATGCTTTTCGGGTCTATCTTGACCAACTCGGCCAAAGGATCCATCAAACGGCGACCAATGCTGACAGCACCGCGCACCGTTACGTCGTATTCCGGAAATTCTGCCCGCGCCACGGCCGAAGCCGAATAGACAGAAGCTCCGTCTTCACTGACGACAAAGACCTTGACCGGCCTGGTATATCGGATGTTGGTAATAAACTCTTCCGTCTCGCGGCTGGCAGTTCCGTTACCAATCGAGATAGCATCTATATTATAAGCCTCCACCAGATGCTGGATTTTGATCTCGGCCTTCTTCCGTTCATTCTTGGGCGGATGCGGATAAATCGTCTCGTTGTGCAACAGATTTCCCTGCGCATCCAGGCAAACCACCTTACAGCCGGTGCGATAACCCGGATCAATACCCAAGACTCGCTTCTGCCCTAAAGGCGGAGCCAGCAGTAACTGCCGGAGATTATCGGCAAAGACGCGGATCGCTTCTTCGTCGGCTTTCTGTTTGCTGCTCTTGGCAAACTCCGATTCGATGGAAGGTTTGAGCAAACGCTTATAGGCATCATCAATCGCCAATTGGAATTGTTCCCAGCAGGCGCCATTATTCCGTTTATACTGCCTGTATAAGGATTCGAGGCAGGCATCGTCGGCTGCCGGCGCAATCGAAACCCGCAAGATGCCTTCCTCCTCGCCTCTCCGTACTGCCAAAAGGCGGTGCGACTGACACCGCGAGAGCTTCTCTTCGAACTGGAAGTAGTTCCGGTATTTCGCGCCTTCTTCTTCTTTGCCTTTGATGACTTTCGCCGAGATGACTGCCTGGCGGAAAGCAAAACGCACCTGATTACGCGTCCGCTCGTTCTCGTTTACCCATTCAGCAATGATATCCCGCGCGCCCGACAAGGCATCTTCTTCGTCTTTCACCTCGCCCTGCACAAAGGCCGGCACGCGTCCCGATAAGAAAGGCTCCCTTTGGGCAGCAATCAGCTTGGCCAAAGGTTCCAGTCCTTTCTTCCGTGCCATTTCTGCCCGCGTCACCCGCTTGGGTTTATATGGCAGATAAATATCTTCAATCTCGTTGCTGTCCCACGATGCTTCGATGCGTGCCTTCAGTTCAGGCGTCAGCTTTTCCTGTTTCTCCAATGCATTCAGGATCGTGTCTTTCCGGGCCTTCAGTTCCGTCAGTTTGTCCAGCTGGTTCTTGATGGCAGTTATCTGTACTTCATTCAGTCCGCCGGTTCTTTCCTTCCGGTAGCGGCTGATAAACGGAATAGTAGCGCCTGACTCCAGCAACCCGATTGTATTCCGTACCTGCGGAAGCGGCAGCTGAAGTGCTTTAGCTATTAAATCCGGATATATTATTTCCATATTGATATGTTTTCAGAATTGACCTGCAAAAGAAACGAAAATCCTGTGGATATGCAAGCCTATAGCGCAATCACTTCGGCATTCATCGCCTTGATCTCATCGGCATGATGCGACGAGAAAACAACAGTCGCCTGTTTTTCCTGCTGCCATGCCACCAGGAAACGGGCAACCAGCTGCCGCAGCTCTGCATCCAGACCATTGAAAGGTTCGTCCAGCAACAGCAATCCGGCCGGGAACATTAACGCCCTAGCCAAAGCAACCCGTTGCTGTTGCCCGTAACTCAAGGCCGCCGGATACATCCCGACCTGTTCTTCCAGCTGAAAAGCCGTCAGCAGCCGGAGTGCTTCCTGCTCCAAGATTGCCCGATCGTAATAAGCAGAACCACCTAACATGATGTTTTCCTTGGCTGTCAGTTGCGGAAGCAGCGTTGGTTCCTGAAACAGATTGGCGGTCTGCTGGGGCAAACCAGTGATTTCTCCACCGGTGGGCTTCAAGGTGCCGTTGAGGAGTTGCAGCAATGTCGTCTTTCCCCGTCCCGACGGAGCCGAAAGCGCATATATCTTTCCGGCTTTCAGGACGATATTCATGTGATGTACTCCATAGGAATAAGAGACATCCGCCAGACCTATATCATGGGGCTGAAGTGAAACAGCCGGCAATGCTACAGCCGAATGGCGATAGCGCACAGAAGGCTGCCAGTCCGACAAGCGGGAAATCAATTTGTCGGTCAGCCAGCTCAAGACAATCGCCACCAAGGTCCAGGCGATCAGTTCCGAGACATCAATAAAGACCTGCGCTTCTTTCATCCGTTTCCCAATGCCATCCACACATTGCGACAAGACTTCACCCATAATGATTGCCCGCCAGCCAAAACCCACAGCCGAAGCCAGTCCACTGAAAAGATAGGGTCGCAGTTGCGGATAATCAATCTGAAACAGGCGGTTCCAGGCATGCAGATGGAATTGCCGGGCCAGCATCTTCCAGGAATCCCGCCGGTTCATCAGCCCTTTCAGCAGGTTTTCGGTGAGCAGCGGATACATTGTCAGAAAAGCTATCAGCAAAGGAATCATTTCCGGGTTCAGGAATATCAATGCCAGCAGGATAAAAGAGATGACCGGCACAGAGCGCAGTAGCGACAACCAGGGCATGAACAAGAGTCGTATCGTTTCCGACCGGTTCAACAGAAAGGCCGTTATCGAAGCCGCTGCCAGCGAAAGCAGCAAGCCGGCGCATGCCCTCAGTAATGTTGTCCCTATGCTGACAAGAAATCCGGGCGAACTAACCACACGAAGCAACGCCCACATCAGATCCGGAAACGAAGGAATCAGTTGCGGCTGTGCCATCTGCCACGAAAGCAGCTGCCAGGCAACAGGTATCAACAAGACAGACAAACAAGTCAGTACAATGCGTTTCATACGTCATTCAGGGAATAAAGGTTGAGTCGGGCAACTGGCCGCCCGTCGAACGGGGCTCGTAACGATTCATCAGCTCCAGAAAATGCCGTACTTCCTTGCGACACTCGGTAGCCGGAACATAGTGAATACGACAACGCTCGATGGTGGCAGGCGAAAGCATCCGGCTACCGAATACACGTCTGTTTTCCAATATACGGATCGCCTCTTCCGGTTTTTCCTGTGCAAAACGGCAGGACTGATCCAGAAGTGTCTGAATGGAATCTTTGAATGTCAGCAGAGATTCCCGGCAAACCACTGCCGTCTGCGGAAAGCCATACGACAATGAATCCGGGCGATTCAGGTCTGCCAGAATCCGGAGTGTGGAATCCTGTTCCAATGCCATCGACAGAAAAGGCTCGCTCAATACGGCCGTCTGTACTTTATCCGTCTGCAATGACAACAAGACTTCGCGAGCCGTTGCAAACGAATAGTCATAGGTGTAAGAACCTTTTTGCTCCAGATAATAACGGGCAAGTATGTCGGGCGTCGTCCCGGCACCAAACAAATAGACAGGCGGCACAATACGCTCATGCCCAACCAGATACAAAGTTCCCCAAATCGGGCAGCCCAACAGTGGATAGCGGATTCCTTTATTATACAGGTTGGCGGCCGAAATCATTGGTAAAACCGCTACATCGGCCTCTCCTTTCACCAACAACGCCTGCATCTGTTCGGGCGAATCCAAAACCTTCACCTGCATTTTCCTTCCGTTCAATGCCGGCTCTTTCTCCATCCATTGCGCAAAGGCTATCGCTGACGGACCGCGCAATACCGCCACTTCGTAAATCATTTCAGCCGGTTCTTTCTTAGAATCCAATTTACAACTCCACAAAACGAGCAGTAAAAGGAAGAACCAGCCATATCGGATTTTATGTAACATCGGCTTTTAATCTTTTGAATGCATACAAAATTAATACAATTTATCCGAATATCTGATTTTATCTTTGCTCCTGCTCCTCACATCTTGCCAGGAAAAGCCATATTCCGGGTTTTCATTTATCCCTTTCATTCCACGTTCCGAAATAGCCGTTTCCGAAACAGCCGTTTCGCTACTACAAATATAGTACAATTTATCCGAACATCCCATTAGGCTTTTTCCTCTTCTTCATTAAAGCAAATGCGGTAGCCTACATTGGTTATTGACTCTATTTTAAGAGGCATCTCGTGCAACAGTTTTTTCAAGTTTCCTATCGCCTGATAGATTTTATTTTTTGTAGATGTTGATAATTCCGCTGGTTCTCCGTATAAAGATAAAATATCAGCATAAGTAACTGTATGCCCTTCTGATTGGATGAACAATTTAAAATAAGACAACATAAATCCGTTGAGAACAGCTTTTTTGTCTTTATAGCATAAGGTTCGGTTTTGTTCATCCCAGTAATAATTACCTGTAATGTGCATCTTTTGAGATAATGAGCAAACTGGTTGTTTGGGCAGCAGTTCTTCTACTGAAACCGAATCAGCTTTATTCCTATTTAAAAGAGGTTCCACTAAAATATCGTCTTTCTGACTAAGCTCAACTTTCTGTTTTTTTAATTCCTTTATGTGCCATATAAGGATCAAACAGATAAAAGAACAACATAAAAAAGACAAGACACTGTACGGAGTAACTAAAAAGTCATACCAAAAAATATTTGCGTAATAAGGATGTAGTACTATTCTATCTTTTTCTTCACCATTGAGTGTAAAAGAAACAGATGGCAATGCTGCCGCTTTTTCTAATTGATCCAAAGAGCCTGTAAAAGTTGATCTTCCGCCTAATGTGCATAATACTTCAACCTCTGTTTGAATACCGTTTTTAATCAATAATGAAGAATAAATACTATCCAACTGTTCTCTTTTAGGGTCTTTACGGATTAAATAGTATTGGTCGACCCATTCATCTTTTTCATGTTTAGGAATATTATTACCAGTAGGCACATTCTGTACTTGTTTATTGATCAATCTTTTAATATAAATAGACTTTTCCTCTTGTATAGCTTCAGTAAACAGCTTACTCATGGAGTCCTCAAGATTTCGTTTTTTACATAAAAATCCTACTGAAGTAAAAATTATCCACAAACAAATAATCACTAAAATACTCCCTTCATATATCCTTCTTTGCTTTATTCTTTCCATTATTATCATCAAACTGTTGACAAAGTGTTGCCATATTATCATCTTTTGTCTAATATTGCACAAATATATATGTTATTACAATTTGGGCAATATAAACATTGAAAATATAAACAAAATTATCCGGTTATTCATATGCACGTCCATCATTTTGAGAATGACCAAATATAATAGCTTATATACAATAAAGGATGCCGGAAAATAGCATTGTAAAATGAAACAGATAGCTATATCGGATTTTATATTGCTCTTAATCTTCGATTTATCCGAACATCCCATTAGGCTTTTTCCTCTTCTTCATTAAAGCAAATGCGGTAGCCTACATTGGTTATTGACTCTATTTTAAGAGGCATCTCGTGCAACAGTTTTTTCAAGTTTCCTATCGCCTGATAGATTTTATTTTTTGTAGATGTTGATAATTCCGCTGGTTCTCCGTATAAAGATAAAATATCAGCATAAGTAACTGTATGCCCTTCTGATTGGATGAACAATTTAAAATAAGACAACATAAATCCGTTGAGAACAGCTTTTTTGTCTTTATAGCATAAGGTTCGGTTTTGTTCATCCCAGTAATAATTACCTGTAATATGCATCTTTTGAGATAATGAGCAAACTGGTTGTTTGGGCATTGGGGCTTCTGCTAAAACAGGATCTGCCGATACGTACCATTTTTTCCGCCCTGCCAACAAAAAGACGAGCCAGGCCAGCACACTACAAATCACCATTCCCAAACCAACTTTAAACTTCTTTCCGTCTATCGGCAATGTAGAATAAGGTATACTGACATAGGCCTGCAACCAAATGGCATCATCTTCTGATTGATCTTTCTTATAGAAAACTTCTTCTTCAATAAGATGCATCTGAGACAAATTTAGTTCCGGCTTACTGACTGTCGTTTTACCTGCTACCGTATAACAAATGGCTGTCTGAAAAGGCAAGCCTGCCTGATGTAACTCCGCCTGAAATATACTATCCAAGTGATGACGACAGCTGTCTTCCTTCGTTAGATAATATTGATCACCCCATGCCAAAACATCCAAGAAGTTATTTGATGACTTACTGCTATCGAACTTTACATATCTAGTTGTAATATTCTGCTGAATATCTTTAGACTGTGCTTCATCAAAGATTTCTTTACACTGATTCAAGTAATTTTTCTGTTGCTCACTATGGAATGAATACATTAAAAATCCTCCCAATACTCCCACTATCGTAATTATAAATAAAAGAATAGCATCTTTCAAATTGATCTGTACTCTCATAATCGTAACACAATTTACTATTAATCAAATGAATAAATTCTTATATCCGGATATAAGAATTTTATAAGAATAATATAAGACATTTTATTTGGTGTTTTTTTAAATAATCCATAACATTGCTAACACAAAAATAGAATAACATGCAAAAAAGCATGTAAAAGTAAACATAAATCAAAATACATATACACTTTTTCTTGATAAAAGAAAAATTCAGAATAATAACTCATTTATATAATACCTAAAACAGAGACACGATGAAAAAGAATTTTGTACCAATAACTACTAATACCAGATTTGCCATGAGCAATCGGAACTATTGGCAAAAAATTAAACAGCATGCTAAAAAGTTAGATAACAAACTTCAAACCATCTTTGCTGTTTTATCCAGCGTTTGTCTGCTTTCTTGCCAGGAAAATCCATTATCGAAAAAAATCTCATCGCAGATAAAGGTGATGAAAGAAGATGATAATCCTGTTATCATAAAATGTAAAATGAATTAATCCAGTATTGTATAATAAGGAAGTAAAAGACGATGAAAACCAGATGGAAATCTGCATCATCGATTGGGAAGGGAAACCGGTTAAACTATTGAAGGCTGATAAGAGAATAACGACGCTTATCATCCATGAAGCCCAGCACAAGGGATTCTGTTTAGCGGATGATCCGGAATGTATGTTGTATGCTTTCGATATCTGATTGCCTGCTTTTTCCCTAAAAGAATAAAAATATCTTCATTTACAATAATTCTTCAAACTGTCATTTAATATGAAAACAGCAGTACTATTTATATTCGTTCTTTTGTGCTTTTCTTGTAAAGAAAAACCGGCTGACCAAGCATCCGGATCTTATGAGTACAGATTGTGCCCAACTAAGGTTATAAAATCTTTCCCTTTGGATGATGAGACACGATATAACCCGTTTTATCTATACACTTTTGAAGATGGCGGAAAAGAATATCTATCGTTCTTGAACTACCGGACCAATCAATTGCTATTCTATGACTTAAATACATGTAAGTTCCTGTTCAAAGTAGAGTTAGACATAGAAGGCCCTCATGGCATTGGCATTGCGTCCGGATATTATATTCAAGATTTTAAGAATATGTATATTTCCACTTATAATTATTCCGGATTAATTAAAGTTGATACCGCAAGTCTTATCACCCAAAAGATCCCGTATCACAAGACTCAAGAAGGCTATAATGTGCTTCCTTCTTATACTCCGTCTTCGCATCCTTTTGTCGCTCCTATACAAATAGACAACGACATTTATATTACGCAAATTGCGGCAGATCACATCTATCCAAGCGCGGAAACGCCTGTTTCTATAATGATCGATACTGTTTCTAAAGTAAGCCATTCATTACCTTTCACCTTTGGCGATGCTTTGTCGAAGGAACAATTATCCGCACGAGAATGTTCGTTCAGCAGAATCTATAACGACAATAAATTTATTTATTCATTCTACATCGAACCAGATCTATTCATTACTTCGAAAGATCATAAACAGATTAAGCGTATAAAAGTTGAAAGTAAGTACATAAAGGAAATCCCGATAAAGCCAATTCCGGACGACTTCATGAAAGGTGCCAAACAAAGTTTAGAATTGGCCCGGTATGGCGATTTGATCTATGATAAATATAGAAATGTATATTACCGATTTGCTTATCCCGAGACGGAATTAGATAATCAGATTACTTGGAGAGGCAAAGCCGTTTATGGGCGGGCCAAAAGTTCTGTCATTATTTTAGATGAGCAATTCCATGTCATTGGTGAGACTTTATTGGCTGATAACCTCTATAATACGTTTGCCTATTTTATCAGTAAAGAAGGCATTTACATCAGTAAAGATTATCAGATGAATTACGACCAATCAGAAGACTATATGACTTTTGAGTTATTTGAGTTATTTGAGTTATTTGAATTAAAAAACTGACTAACTAAAAAGCAATATGAAATTCTTATTTGAAGCCTGTCACAATACGGCGATTAATCAGTCGTAAAGATATGCATCAGCTTCTATATGCTTATTAACTGACTGGAAAGAATCAATAACCATTTAATCTATAAAACATTGATTATATGAAAAGTTCAATTATCTACTTGCTTTTAATAATTTCCTTTTTTTCTTGTAGCGATAAAAAGAATATCGCTCAATATAAATTAGAAGAGACTACAGAACAAATTATCATTCCTATAGACTCTAATACAAAATTATTTAGTAGGTCTATGCATCATTTCACTGATACAACAGGCATAGAATACCTAACTATCGAAAACACGGAAACGACAGATAGCTATTATTATATTAATTTTTACCGGCTGGACTCGTGCGTATTGTCACATAGAGTAAAAATAGAAAAAGAAGGTCCTAATGGCATTCCTCGTATGATGGGACACGGCGTTATAGACCTAGACCATATTTTTATATCCGCTTTTAATAGACCTTTAATCTATCAGATAAATAAACAAGGTATTATAACGAATAAATATGATTTTTCGAAGACAGATGATGGATTAATAACTACAGGAACAGACTTTAACAGTCTAATATATAAACCACTCGTAATCCAGAATCATAAAATATTCTGCATGCAATATCCTATGCCTCCAAATTGTGATGGAGAACAATTAAAGAAAACGCCTTTAACTGTAACAATAGATACAATTAGCAAAGAAGTAAAAGCTTCGAAATTATGTTATCCTGAACTATGGTCTAAAGGCGATGGTATGGGATTGAATCCACACTGTAGTAGAATCTTTGACGGGAAAAGATTTATCTATGCATTTCGCATGAGTCATGATTTACTGGTGACAGAAGATCATATAAAAGGAGAATCAATTACAGCCAAGAGTCAGTATATAGATGATTTACAAACGGAAGGATTCTCAAACAAATTATCATTTAGCGAATTCAATAAATTAGCATCTGAACAAGCGTGCTATGGAAATATTATTTACGATCCATATAAAAATATCTATTATCGATTTGTCTATCCCAAATGCAATATTGATTCAATGGATCCAGAATATATCTTTTGTCGGAAAGAATTTTCTATCATGATTTTAGATGAGAATTTTAATGTTCTGGGAGAAACACTTTTCCCGGCAGGGAAATATATTCCTGCATTATTTTTTGTCAATGAAAAAGGGCTATTTCTGTCGGTAAATAATACCAGCAATCCTCAAATGACAGACGACAAATTAGTATTCCAATGTCTTCACCCAGTTGCTAATTCCAAATAATCATGTTTGTAAAGACATCGTACAGAATCACTCAAAAAGCATGTAAAAGTAAACATCAATCAAAAGCTATGTACATTAAAACTATACAATCATGAAAAAGTCTATTCAACTAATTATTATGGGCATTCTGTTTCTGAATGTCATTTCTTGTTCAAACAAAGAGGATAAAATATATCCTAATTCACAATTGTTCTCCAGGAATGACTGCGATACTCAAAATTTAACAGGAAGCACCATTGAATTTAATGACTTGATTTTAAAGCCTTCTTCTTTAATAGTGCTTGATTCCATTCTAATAACGAACAACCAAGGAACGGAACGTTTTTTCCATATCTTCAATCTAAACACATTAAATAAAATCGGAGAACGTATTGTTATGGGACAAGGTCCAGATGATATGCTCATGCCTTCGTTCGTTCATCAAAATGATTCTATCAAAATATTTGATATGATGACTTCTTCGTTGTTTTCGTATGCGACGGCTGATTTTATAAATCAAGAGAACCCGAAACCTCGGCATAAAATAGCATTCGAAGAAAAACCGTTTTGGAGCGAAATAGCTATGATGGGGAATCAATACATAGGAGTTTCTTATAAGCCTGATAGTCCTTGCTATCTATTTGATGAAAAGGGGAAAAAGATCGGAGCATTCGGACAATATCCAACCTCTAAGTTTAATTATTCTGATTTAGAAATCATTGATACTTATAGATCTATCCTGACATCAAACTTAACAGACAGGGTTGCTGTATGCCATTTCTTTACTGATTTAATTGATATTTATGATGATAAGGGTAATTTGATAAAAGAATTGCACGGGCCGGATCACTTTACCAGTCAGTTCAAAGAATTTAAGGAAGAAAATATTGTTGGCAGCAAACCCGTTCAAGAAACTTATCGGGATGCTTTTTACAGTCCTTATGGTACAAAAGATTATTTATATGTGCTATACAACGGAAAATACTTAAATGATCCTCAATACAAATTATCGGCAAACGAAATCTTTGTATTCGACTGGGACGGATCATTAAAAAAGCACTTTGTTCTTGATAGAGGAATTTCAAGGATGGTTGTTGATGAGAATCACAGAAAGATTTATGGCATTAGTGACGATCCGGAATATCAAATTATTGTATTCTCATATCAATGAACATAAATCACGATGTATCATTCTTCATCTCTGATAACTTTACGAACAAAGGGAATGTCGGATTTTGACTGTTCTGATGTAGATTCTCCTTGTAATTACAAATACTACATCAAAATATTAAGTAATAAAACATTTCATTTACTCTTTTTAAGAATGAGCTGTCCGGTTAAAAAAGTCCATTTTGTCAATCAACTTTCTATTTATCAACTGATTGACACACAAACAGGCTGTCCATACAACGAATCGTTTATTTTTCTACTTTTGAGTAATGAAATCAGTTAGTAATCTTATATTCATGAAAAATTACTTGATTCTTTTGCTGCTTGTCTTGTTGGCTGCTTGCCGACCTTCCGGAAGAATATTTGAGGAGTTGAATGAAGCCGAAGAACTTCTGCGGATGCATCAAGCAGACAGCGCTTATACGCTTTTGAAAGAGATACCGAATCCGCAGCAATATCCGGAGAAGGAACGGGCTCGCTGGTGTTTACTGATGACGCTGGCTATTGATAAAACCAATCGTACACATACATCAGATTCGTTAATCTGTTTTGCCATTCGATATTATGAGAAAAAAAACGATTTCTCGAATCTGGCCAGTGCATTCTATCTGCAAGGTTGTGTAGAAAAAGAATTGGGAGACAACGAAAAAGCCGCCCATTCTTTCCTGAATACATTGACATTTTCCCAAGGCAGCAAACATTATAAATTACAGATCCTGGCAGCATCACACTTAGGAAACATTTTTGCATACGCTAATCTCACAGATAAAGCGTTAACGGCCTATAAACTGGCCTTTGACTTCGCTGAACAAGCCAAAGACAGCATTAATTTATCTTTTGTAAGCGCTTATTTAGGAAGAATTTACGGAACGCAAAGAGATTGGACGCAAGCAATAGTAAACTATCAGCAGGCTATTTCCATCGCGGAACAGATTTCATACATGCCAACCCTGCAATTAGGACTAAAAGAATTAGCTATCATATACAGCCGTATTCAAAAGTACCAGGAAGCTCTTGCTTGTTTGCAACGCCTGCTTAGCTTTGAAAAAGAATTATCACCCAAAGAAAAATTTGCCATTTACTTGAATATAGGCGATTTATACCGTTTATCAGAAAAGTATGATTTGGCTATCCCCTATCTGGAAAAAGCCTTGCAAACAACGAATTTATATACGAAACGCTCTGCTTACCAATGCTTTTATTATGTGTATACAGGACAGAGAAACTACCAAAAAGCCGTAGAATACAACAACCTGTTTTGGGAATGCAATGATTCTATCCAAAAGGAAGAAAATCAGAAAGCGGTTATGGAAGTAGAGACAAAATACAAGCATGAGAAACTCCTCACGGAGAAACAGCAACTGGAACTGAAGCAGTCGAAGTTGATATTCTGGGGCAGTTCTTTATTGTTTATGGCAATCATTATTATTTTGCTTGTTTACATGGATAAGAAAAGGACAACGATCCGCCTGTTTGAGCAAGTGCATGCGATTCGGTCTCAAATAGCAGAGAACAAACAGACCATCGCTTCTTATCAGGAACAAATAGATAATCTATCGTTGCGACAGTCTGATTACGAAAACCTGCAGCAGAAAAAGGCTTCATTAGAACAAGAGGTATCCAATCTGCTTGAACAGAATGAAAAACTGAATAATCAGAAATCACAAATTTTGGTCCGTCTCAACCAAAAGGACGAGGAAATCAAACAATACGAAGAAATTATCAAACAACGAGATAATGCTCCGGATATATTTATTCGAATTGAGCAAACTCATGCGATTGAAGAGAAAGAATGGCCGGAACTGATTGCCCGTACCAATGCTTTGCACCAACAATTCTTCGAGCGATTGCGAAAAGCTTTTCCAAAGTTGACCGACACAGACTTCCAGCTCTGTTGCCTTATTCGTTTGGGATACGACAAAACGGAACAGAAGTCCTTGTTAAAAATAACAGACGACAGCCTGGAAAAGCGAAAACAACGACTCAAAAGGCGCTTAGATCCGACTAAGAAATGGGAAAAAGGTGAATTAGAACAATTTATTCACCATTTTTAAGAGTTGGTTGTCCGGTAAAATAACGGTATTTGATTCATCAACTTTCTATTTATCAACTGATTGATGCATATAAAAAGTGTCCATACAACGAATCATTTCTTTCCTTACTTTTGAGGAAAGGAAAAGAATTAAATCACGATAAGAATAATAAAGTTAAAAGATAATTATATATGAATCCAAAAACTTTTATCTCGCTGATTACCGTTTTATGGGCAGGATGCCTGTTCGTCGGTTGTGGTTTCAATCAAAGGCAAGAATCAGGTCATGATGAAAACGGTGTGCCTCTTATTGAAATACCGGCAAATATAAAACCGACGGTCGATCAGCTCTTCCCATTAAGTGAAGTGGCTTCTGATTTGGAATTCGTGCAGTTAGAAGTTACGGACAAATCTTTGCTTCGAGATGAAATACATAATATACAAGTTTCGGATTCTTTTATTTTGGTAGATGATTTATTTTCGGTCTGTTTATATACCCGCGATGGGAAATTCCTGAGACGAATAGGAAACCGAGGCGAAGGGCCCAAAGAATATGACTTTTCTCTCCTCTTGATATTAGATGAAACAAACCAAGAAATCTATATACAAACCATAAAAGCGGTAAAAGTATTTGGATTAGATGGGCAATATAAAAGAACCATTCCCAATACAAAATTAATTGATATATATTCTAATCTTGAACCAGCGATGTATAAGTGGAAAGAATATATATTCTTAAGAGATTATATACCTCTCGGTTTTCCCCGACAAGATATTTGGACATGGGCTTTGACTGATTCAAGTTTCCAGATCAAGAAGAAATATTACAATCCGGAAGTAATCAAGCGGAAGGATGAGTTAAATAAACAAGTAGGAAATCTTTTTGGGGAGCCGAAATGGGGAGAAGGCAGTAAGAATCTAAAAGACTTTTATGCTGGAGATTTTACCATGAGCTTTGGGTTGAGCGATGCCATTTTAAAGTTTGATACCACTCAATTAACTTTTAATGCCCTATACAACTTCCATTTTGAGAAAAAAGTTCCGTTTGAAATGGCTGCTCAATGGGGAAAATTAGATGATCGTGTTTTTGATTACTACATTTTATGTGATTATCTTCTATCAAAAGATTATTTATATCTGCTTCTTAATAAAGGACGAGAAGGGATTGTTGTCCGTTATAATAAAAAGAAAGGGAAAACAGATTTTGCCCCTTATGAGAATAAGATAGTTGAAAGGAAATTGGAATTTGCAGACGTCGTACACAGGAGTTTCAGTGAGAAAAGCATGTTATTCCGCAATGATATGTCCGGCGGTTGTCCTTTCCGAGTCGATTATAAATCAGAGAACGGGAAATACCTGGTTGATATAATGAATATAGACGAGATTGAGCAGAACATCGATATCGAAAAGCTCAAGAACGAACAGGTAAAAGACGAATCCAGCAAACAACGCTGGCTTGATCTGCTGAATCGCCTGAGTGAAGATGAACAGATAATCGTAATAGCCACCTTGAAATAATAGGAAGTATGAATCAAAACTCGTTACTATTTAATTGTTTGACAGTAGTCGTAAAGCTTTTCCATATATGTGCTAAAGCTTTTTGACAAATGTGCTAAAGCTTTTCGACATATGTCAAAAATATAAAATATAACGAGAAAAGGATAAAAATATGGGAATAAAAGAATAAAAAGAATTGATTGAATCGTAAATACCTATAATCTCACGCTTATGAAAACATTAATCTTTATCGAAACAATCCTTCTACTTGTAATGACAAGTTGCGGAAGTGACAATGCATCGACTGATGGTTTTATAACAGTCGATGTAACCAAAAGCAGTTATTCACCTAAAAAAGAACTGGTTCTTCAGGACTTTATGGATGTGGAATATATTCCGTTGGAAACAAACGATGAGTTTGTTAACCAAGGATATGTGAATGCTATAGGCGAAAAATACATAATAGTAACAAATTATCGGGAAGACGGTGATATTTTTGTGTATGACCGGAATGGGAAAGCCATCCGTAAAATAAACCGAAAAGGGCAAGGTGGAGAAGAATATATATCTTGTCTAAAAATTATATTGGATGAAGAAAACGAAGAACTGTTTGTAAATGATTTTCTGGCAAGAAAAATAAAGGTTTATGACCTGGAAGGAAATTTTAAACGAAGTTTTAAGCAGAAGCAAGAAGGTGACACCCAGTTTTATGGGGAAATATTCAATTATGATAAGGATAATCTGATTTGCTATGATGAATGTAATGCAGATATACCGTTCCTGCTTGTATCAAAGAAAGACGGAAATATAACCAGAGAGATTATCACTCCATTTAAAGAAAAAAAGCTCTTTATTCAACTTTTAAGATATGAAGGCGGAACAAGAGCTGCCGGACCTGGACCTTATAGTAGAATAACTCCCTTTAAGGGCAATTGGATTCTGTTGGAACCTTCTTCGGATACAATTTACACATTAATGCCCGATTGTAGTTTACGCCCATTTATTGCAAAAACGCCGCCAGTTCATACCATGAATCCGGAATTTTATCTGATTTTGAAGTTGGTTTCCGATCGTTATTATTTCATGGAAAGCATCAAGAATGTGTATGATTTCAGGAAAGAAGAAGGTTTCCCTAAGACTTACTTTGTGTATGATACCCAAGAAAAGGATTTTTTCAGTTACATCATATACAATGGCGATTATTCCGATAAAAGGGAATTATATATGGTTATGTTCACTCCTATAAATGCCAAAGGCGAATTATGGGCTACCATCGATGCTTTTGAACTTTGCAGAGATTATAAAAAAGGAAAGTTGAAAGGCAAGCTAAAGGATATCGCCGCAAAATTGGGTGAAGATGATAATCGGGTGATTATGTTGGTGAAACCGAAGAAGTAAAAAATATGTATAAAGCCGAGTTTGTTTCTGCTCCTGCCATGCTGGAAGCCTATCAAAAGAAACGATTGAAGGGTAATGGAAACAAAGTCGACAAGAATTTATTGGAAGACGACAATCAGGTTGTCCGGACCTTGACGTTTAAGTAAAAAGTAAAGAACGTTGTCCAATAACTATTTGTATCGTCAATCCATATTCTACTGACAATAAATAAACTAACAATAATATTTAGAAGAAGAATGTCCATTTGCTTTTTTGTTTGCTACAACTCTTTCCCCTATATTTGCTCAACCAGAGAAAATATTGGGGGAAGAATAGGACATTTCCAATAAAAATAAATATATTTGGAACAACTTAAATGATAATATCATGATGAACTACAAACTGTTGACAATCCCGCTGATGTTGCTATGTGCTGCCTGCGGAAAAGAGAAGAAAGCGAGTGAACTGAATGAGACTTCCGTAGAGACAGTGCTCCCTTCTGAGACCAATGAAGTAACCGCTATTCCTTTGGTAAGATCTGAATTTCACCACGAACTGATCAGTAACGGAAAGATAGAAGCCCGCAATCAGGCGAAACTGTACTTTGAATCGGCTGGCGCCATCGCCCGAATCTATGTCAAAAACGGAGAATCGGTGCGAAAAGGACAGAAACTGGCTGAGCTAGAACCGTTTCGGTTAAAGAACCAGCTGGATATTGCCACCGACGCTCTTGAGAAAGCCAAACTGGAGTTGCAAGATGTATTGATCGGACAAGGATATATGCTGGCTGACTCGGCACAAGTTCCCGCCGACATCCTGAAGCTGGCCAAGGTACAAAGTGGATACGAGCAAGCCTTGGCTTCGTATGAACTGGCCGAATACGAATGGAAACGGTCGGTGCTGACCGCTCCTTTCGACGGGATCGTTGCCAACCTGACGGCCAAAGCCTATAACCAGGCTTCCACTTCCGAAGCCTTCTGTACCATCATCGACAACAGCCAGCTGGAAGCCTCGTTCACCATCCTGGAAAATGAGCTGCCACTTATCCGGATAGGCGACCGCGTGGAAGTACAGCCTTTCGCGGTTTCCGGCCTGAAAGCCACCGGAAGCATTTCTGAGATCAATCCGCTGGTTGACGAAAACGGCATGGTGCAGGTAAAAGCGCTGGTGGGCGGATCGGACAAGCTGTTTGAAGGCATGAACGTGCAAGTCAGCATCCAACGCTCGCTGCCCGACCAACTGGTGGTGCCCAAAGAAGCCATCGTGCTCCGTTCCGGCAAGCAGGTATTATTCACCCTGAAAGACAGCAAAGCCATGTGGGTGTATGTACATACCGGACTGGAGAATGCGACCAGCTATACGCTGGTAGATGACGGAGAAGTAAAGGTTGGCGACTCCATCATCACCAGCGGAAACATCAATCTTGCCCACGAATCACCTGTCAAACTCGTTGAATAACTGAAGATATGGTCCGCTTTCTGATACAACGTCCTATCGCGGTGCTGATGGCATTCACGGCCTGCTTCATCATCGGACTGGTGACTTACTTCACCATTCCCGTATCGTTGTTGCCCGACATTGCCATCCCGGAAATCACCGTACAGGTTTCCGGCCAAAACACTTCCGCCCGAGAACTGGAAAACACCTTGGTGAAACCCATCCGCCAGCAACTTATGCAAGTGGCCGGCCTGAAAGACATCGAGAGTGAAACCCGCGACGGAAACGGAGTGATCCGCCTGAGCTTTGAGTTCGGTACCAATACCGACCTGGCTTTCATTGAAGTCAATGAAAAGATAGATGCTGCCATGAGTACGCTGCCACGCGAAATGGAACGTCCGCGCGTAGTCAAGGCTAGCGCCACCGACATACCGGTCTTTTGTCTGAACCTGACCCTGAAAGGTCCGGACGACGAAACCGCCTTCCTCGACCTCTGCCAGTTTGCCGAGAACGTCATCAAACGCCGCATCGAACAATTGCCCGAAGTGGCCATGGTGGACGTGACCGGCGTCGTTGGTAGGCAACTGCAAATCGTGCCGGACATGAACAAACTGGAGACATCGGGCATCACCTTGCAGGAACTGGAAACGGCATTGGCCAACAACAACATCGAACCGGGCAGTATGACCGTGCGCGACGGCTACTACGAGTACAACATCAAGTTCTCGACCCTGCTGCGTACGCTCGACGACGTCCGTCAAATCTATCTGAGCAAGAACGGCCGTATCTTCCAGCTGAAAGACCTGGCCGAAATATCCATCGTGCCGGAAAAGGAAACCGGCGTCTCCATGGCCGACGGGAAACGGGCCGTGACACTGGCCGTCATCAAGCAATCCGACGAGAGCATGGATAAGCTGAAAACTGCCTTGGGCGAAGTGACGGATTACTTTACCGCCATTTATCCCGACATCAACTTCAGCATTACCCGCAACCAGACCGAACTGCTGGATTATACCATTTCCAACCTGAAGCAGAATCTCTCTCTCGGCTTCCTGTTTATCTGTATCGTAGCCGTGCTGTTCCTGGGAGACATCAAGAGTCCGCTGGTGATCGGATTGAGTATGGTTGTCAGCATTGTGACAAGCTTCTCGTTCTTCTACCTCTTCCACATGTCGCTCAACATCATTTCCCTCTCCGGCCTGATCCTGGCGTTGGGTATGATGATCGACAGTTCCATCATCGTAACGGAAAACATCGCCCAGTACCGCGGGCGCGGAGATTCGCTGGAAGAAGCCTGCATCAAAGGAACATCGGAAGTCATCACGCCGATGCTGAGTTCAACGCTTACGACCATCGCCGTGTTCTTCCCGCTGGTGTTCATGAGCGGTATTGCCGGAGCCATCTTCTACGACCAGGCATTCGCCGTGACCGTCGGTCTGCTGGTGTCATACTTCACCGGCATCATGCTGTTGCCCGTCTTATACAAACTGGTATATAGCATTCCGGAGATCAATCATCCGCTCTTCAGCTTTAAATTCAGCAGCCTGGTGAAAGAACATACACTCGACCGCTTCTACGACCGGGGCGTCGACTTTATCTTCAGTCACAAGAAAGCGACGTGGATCGGGATCATCCTCACTTTCCCGCTTTGTGTCTATTTCTTCTACGCCATCCCGAAAAGCAGGATGCCGGAGATCGACCAGAACGAACTCATCGTCCAGCTGGAATGGAATGAAAACATCCACCTCGACGAGAACCGGAGCCGCATTGCTTCCCTGATGGAAGAAGCCGAGAAGATCGGAGCCCGCCACACAGCCTATATCGGACAACAGCAATTCCTGTTGAACACCGAGCGGGAACTCTCGGTCTCGGAAGCCGAATTGTACTTCAAGACGGAGACGACCGACCAGATCCAGCCGTTGCAACAAGCCATCAGCCAGTGGATCGGCCGGCATTATCCGATGGCTGTCGTATCTTTCGCTCCGCCGGAAACCGTCTTTGAGAAACTCTTCGATACCGGAGAAGCCGACATCGTAGCCGAACTCTATAGCCGGAACAAGGAAGTCACGCCCGAAGCCGGACAAATCCAGGCTTTGGAGAAAGACATCGAGAAAGCCGGCGGCATGGCACCGGTGGGCGTTGCCTTCGACAACCAGCTGAATATCTCTATCGACAACCAGAAACTGTTGCTGTATCACGTAGATTATGCCGATGTGTACCGGGCACTGAAGACGGCATTCAAGGAAAACGAGATTGCCACGCTCCGCTCCTATCAGCAGTACCTGCCCATTACACTGGTGGGCAACGATGCTTCAATCGAATCGGTATTGCAGCGGACCCTGATCCGGACGAATGCCTCTTCGGGCGACGGGAAAGCAGATCAAGTCTCTTATGTTCCGCTGCGGACCTTGGTTTCCGTCACACCGGGCGAAGACCTGAAGACCTTGACGGCCGGAAAGAACGGAGAATTCATCCCGTTCCGCTTCTACGACGTGGACAATGCGGAAGAACTGATGGCGAACATCCGTTCCGTAGTCCGTGCGGACGAACACTATCAGGCAGACTGGGACTTGGACTTCGCGGGAAGTTTCTTCTCCAACCAGCAGATGCTGAACGAACTGGTGGTGATTCTGTTCATCTCCATCCTGCTGATGTACTTCATCCTGGCAGCCCAGTTCGAGAGTTTCCTGCAACCGCTGATCGTCCTGTCGGAAATCCCGATCGACGTGGCCGCTTCGTTGCTCGTCTTGTGGATCTGCGGCCATACGCTGAACCTGATGAGCGCCATCGGTATCGTAGTCACTTGCGGTATCATCATCAACGACTCCATCCTGAAGCTGGATGCCATCAACGAACTGCGCAAAGACGGCATGCCGCTGATAGAAGCCATCCACGAAGCCGGACGGCGCCGCCTGCGCCCCATCATCATGACTTCGCTGACAACGATCTTCGGTATGGTTCCGCTGCTCTTCTCATTCGACCTGGGCAGTGAGTTACAGAAACCTCTGTCGATTGCCATGATCGCCGCCATGCTGGTCGGAACGGCCGTCAGCCTGTTTGTCGTGCCGCTTGTTTACTGGTATATCTATCGAAAACAAACCCTTCCCGCCAAGCAGGAAGCCTAAAACATACAGACATCATGAAAACGAACATACATTTCTTTTGGATCGGGCTGTTGCTTCTCCTCACACAAGGCATGACAGCCCAGCCGATGGTTCTATCTCTGGAGAGAACCATCCAGTTGGCAGCCGACAGTTCGCTGGAGGCTTTCCGCAGCAAGAATCTTTATCTGTCCGGTTACTGGGAATTCCGGAATTACAAGGCCGAACGCCTGCCCAGTCTGACACTGAACCTGACGCCGGCCCAATATTACCGCGACATCACCAAGCGATACGACTCGGAAGCCGACATCGACGTCTATCGCAAGCAGCAGTCTTTCTATGCCGGAGGAAGCCTGAACCTGACGCAGAACTTCGACTGGCTGGGCGGTAGCTTCTACATTGACTCAGACTTGGGCTATATGCGTTACTTCGGCGAGAACACCTACAACCAGTTTACTTCCGTGCCGATCCGCATCGGGTATAGTCAGGATCTGGTCGGCTACAATGTCTTCCGGGTGGGCTATCAGCAGAGCTTGTTGGGGTATAATGCATTTCGTTGGGACCGTAAGATTGAACCGCTGAAATATGAAAAGGTAAAGAAAGAATTCCTATACAACATGGAAAGCATCAGCGAGCAGGCAACTACTTACTTCTTTGCCCTGGCCATGGCACAGGTGGAATACGACATGGCCAAAGAGAATGTGGCAAATACCGATACGCTCTATCGCACCGGACAGGAACGGCACAAGATAGCCGCCATCAGTCAGGAAGACCTGCTCACCCTGAAGCTGGACGCGGTCAATGCCAAGAACACACTGAAGAATGCCGAGATTGCCCTGAAGCGTGCCATGTTCAGCCTGGCCTCGTACCTGAACTTCGAGAAGAATGAGGAAATCCGCCTGCGGCTGCCTTCCCGTCCGCGCGACCTGCATATTTCGGTAGAAGAAGCCTTGACGCTGGCCCGCGAGAACAACCCCGAATTTCTGGCGATGAAGCAAAGCATCCTGGAAGCAGAACAGGAAGTAGACCGCACGAAGAAAGAAGCCATGTTCAACGCGTCGGTGAATGCCAGCATCGGATTCAACCAGGTATCGTCGAAGTTCCGGGATGTCTATAAAGACCCGCTGCAACAGGACATTGTCGCCATCTCTCTTTCCATCCCGCTGGTGGACTGGGGCGTCCGCAAAGGAAAGCACAACATCGCCAAGAGCAACCTGAGCATAGCCCAGACCACGGCACAGCAGAAAGAGATCAGCGTGGAAGAAGACGTCATCATGACCGTGGGCGACTTCAACATCCAGCAAAGCCTGATCAGCAGTGCGGAAGAAGCCTTGGACATTGCCCTGATGGCCTATCAGAAGACCAAGCAGCGCTTCCTGATCGGGAAAGCCGACATCAACAGCATGACGCTCTCGCTGAACCGGCAGCAGGAAGCCCAGCGCAACTATATCACCGCCTTGCAGAACTATTGGCTGAGTTACTACAAGATCCGGAAGCTGACCTTGCATGATTTCGAGACAGGTGTTTCTTTGTCGAATGAATTTGATTACGAACATGAGCTATAAATCTTCCCTATCGGCTTTTACCATCATCGTCGCCTTCGTCTGCCTGGCGTTGGCGGGACTGGCTTTCCTGCCGCTCCTGCCGGTCAAGCTCTCGCCTTCGCGTACTTTGCCCCGGCTGACTATTTCCTTCAACATGCCGGGAAACTCGTCGCGGGTGATCGAGATGGAAGTGACCTCGCGCCTGGAAGCCATGCTCTCGCGCATTAAAGGTGTGGAAGAAATTTCTTCTACTTCCGGCAACGGCTGGGGACGCATCACCATCGAACTGGACAAGCACACCGATGTGGATGCCGCCCGCTTCGAAGCCTCGACCATCGTCCGCCAGACCTGGCCCGACTTGCCCGACGGCGTCACGTATCCGACCCTGCAAATGAGCCGGCCCGACGACAAAGAGTCAAGCCCGTTCCTGATTTATACCCTCAATGCGGCGGCCACGCCGATATTCATCCAGCGGTATGCCGAGAACCAGATCAAACCGCACCTGAGCTCCATTCAGGGCATCTATCGGATTCAGGTCAGCGGAGCGACTCCGATGGAATGGCGGCTGGAATACGACAGCCGGCAGCTTTCTGAACTGGGCATCACCGTACAGGATATTCAGGGAGCCATCTCGACCTATTACCAGAAAGAATTCCTGGGCATTGCCAACCTGTCGAACGATCCGGACGAAAAGCACTGGATGCGTCTGGCACTGATCCCGCAACATGCGGAAGAAGGATTCGACCCGACAAAGATCTCGGTCAAGTCTCCGCAAGGGAAACTGCTTCGCCTGGACCAGCTCTTGAAAGTAACCCGGCAAGAAGAAGAACCGCAAAGCTATTATCGCATCAACGGACTGAATTCCATCTATCTTTCCATCTGGGCAGAAGAGACGGCCAACCAGTTGCAGCTGGCCCAACATATCAAGGAAGAAATGGGAAACATCCAGCAAAACCTTCCGGCGGGTTACGAAATACATACCAGCTATGACGCCACGGAATACATCCAAGAAGAACTGGACAAGATCTATGTGCGCACCGGACTGACCATTCTGATCCTGCTGCTCTTCGTTCTCGTGATCACCCGGAATTTCCGCTACCTGGTTCTGATCGTCATCAGCCTGAGTATAAACCTGTGCATCGCCGTGATCTTCTATTATCTGTTCGGACTGGAAATGCAGTTGTATTCGCTGGCCGGAATCACCATCTCGCTGAGCCTTGTCATCGACAACACCATCGTGATGACCGATCATATCCGGAGGCGGCAC
>ERZ779888.490-NODE-490-length-47568-cov-5.789637_pt1 | contig 47568 bp, 63 predicted proteins | sample MGYA00511245_ERZ779888 | MGnify/ENA primary metagenome ERZ779888 (study PRJEB29588, sample SAMEA2155255) | human gut metagenome | biome: human gut; feature: human-associated habitat; material: faeces | place: Denmark | collected 2008/2010 ...
TATTATAAATATAAAATTGTCAAGTTGATTTTTCGGCGAACGGGTTTTTGACGCAGATTTGTCAAAAAGCAGCTTTCAGATTTCATTAAAAATTTATTATTTCAAACTTTCGGGACTTGAAAATATTATGTTTATATGGTACAATATGTGTATATTCGGCGAAAAAGATTTCTTTCGCAAAAAGAGAAAGAAAAATACCTTTATTATTGCTGCCCTCAAACAGGAAAAAGGAGGCTCCTATGGCTGAAAGATATGAAAACGGCGCTCCGAGAAGAAGACCTTCGGATGCGACGAGAGAACAAAGAACGCAGCGAATAGACAGAGTTCACCAAAACGGCTCTTCCCGTCCGCTGACGGAAGAAGAACTGCGCGCACGCAGAAGACGTATTGCGGAAAGAAAGCGCAGAAAAAAGAGAGAAAAAAGAATCAACGCGATTTGCGCAATAATTGCCGTTATAGCATTTTCCGCGGCGATATGCACGGGTGTGTTCTTTTTCAAAGAAAGAAACGCATACAACAGCGTTCAGGAACAAAAGGCAGCGGCTGACCAGCAGGCGGTTGACTTGGGACTCAAATACGAAAAAACAAAAGAAGAGATTTCAAATCTTGAAAAAGAAATAGCGGATTTGCAATCAAAACTTCCGCAGGAATAAGGAGGACAATATGAGAATAGTATACATACTTATCACTTTTGTCTGCCTTGCGCTTTCCATTGTTTTTATGTATTTCGGTTTTTCGAACAAATCGGGCATAACCGACGCAAACAATATGCTTGCGGAGCAGGAACAAAAAGTTAAAGACGCGCAAAACGACCTTGATGAACTCCAACAGACGCTCGCTTCGAAAAAAGCGGAAAAGAGCGGGCTTGAATTGCAGGTTCGTTACAGAACCGAGCCTACGGCATTTCTGACATTCAACAGCGTTCCGTCATCCAATACGGCAAAGATACTCGATATACTCAAAGAGAACAACGTAAAAGCGACATTCTATATAACGGGAAGCCTCATTCAGACGGACGAGGACAGAGCCGTTGTCAAGCGCATAATTGACGAGGGGCACGCGATAGGCATTCGCGCTTACGGTTCGGATAACGTTTCGGAAATCTTTTCGAGCGCGGAAAAATATATGGAAGACGTCCAAAAATGCGCCGCAATGATCAAGGACATAACGGGAACAGAAACAAAACTTGTCCGTATGCCAGGCGGAACGGAAAGAGCGAAATCGTACTGCACTCAATACGGCAACGGAACGGAAACGCTCCGCGAAATAATGAAAAGTCTTCACGACGCGGGATATTCCGTAACGGACTGGTACACAGATGCAGGCGATTACGATTCATCGGCAAGTGCTTCTTCCCTGCTTGAAGTCGTAAAGACCGCGGCAAGCTCGAGAACGCAAAACGACGGCTACAAGACTTACATATTGCTTATGTACGGCACCGATGTTTCGGTCGAACTGCTGCCTGATGTTATTAGTGCACTTAAAGAACTCGGATACAACACATTCGAAAAAATCGTTCCGGGCGGATACGCATATATCAAATATCCGGTAGATTATTGATAAAAGAGGTCATATATGCAGGAAATAATGTCAAAAGAGGAGCTCGAAGAACAGAAAGAGATGATTCTCGACCTGCTCCGAAGCACGGAAAGAGACGGTATAGACAAACTTGCCGACTACCTGTCCGATTCAACGGACTTTTTCACGGCGCCCGCTTCAACGAGATTTCACAACAATTTCAGCGGCGGTCTGGCGCAGCATTGTCTCAACGTTTACGAAAATTTCAAATCGCTGCTTGAAATCAAAGGCATTGAAATGTCCGAAGACAGTATAATAATATGTGCGCTTCTCCACGACCTTTGCAAGTGCAACACTTACGTTGTTGAAACGAGGAACAGAAAAAACGAGCAGGGACAATGGGAAAAATACAATATTTGGGCAACTAATAAAGACGTTGACATTCCCCTGCCCCATTCTTCGCGTTCAATAGCAATTATCAGAAAATTTATCAAACTCTCCATAAAAGAGGAATTGACCATATTTTATCACATGGGTCCCTACGGCGGAGAAGACTACGAATACAGAAATATGCTGAAAGCGGCAAATGAGAAATACCCGCAGACGGTTCTGTTTTATGTCGCGGACACCATAGCGTCATATCTGGACGAAGAAACGGTAACGGACTGACGAACAACTACAGTATAAAATTAAAAGGTCGCCTTACGGTGACCTTTTACTGTTTATGGTAGGGATATAAAACAGATTCCTTCAATAAATTCATGCACGGGGTTGCTCCGCACAGGGATTCTCGCATTGCGTAGCAAAAACTCCTTTTCATTTATCTATAATCCCCTTTTCTTTTTTCCGAAAACGACGATTTGAGAGAAGAGAAAAAACCGAAAAGAACCAAAAATAAAAGACGATCTTCTTTCGAAAATCGTCGTTTATTTTTGGAGCAGGCGACGGGAATCGAACCCGCGCTGTCAGCTTGGGAAGCTGAAGTTCTGCCATTGAACTACGCCTGCATGCTTGTTGATTATAGCACAACAAACAAACTTTGTCAAGTGAATTATGTCAATTATTGGCTATTAAAATGTCCACTCTTATTTATTGCAAATATCTGTTTTCAAAGAAAACTGTTTCAAAGAACCCGTCAACGTTATGATAAAGGTTCATATACACATAACTCCAATGAGATTAAATTCCCTTGCGATTCGGATTCGAGGAGAACCGTAATTTTGACAGACGCCCGTTAAGGGATGGAAATAATTTCGGCTCAGAGGTAGGTCATTGTTTTAGACAAATCCACCCCTCTGCGTCAAACAGGAATTTGCCTTACAGTTCCTTCTTGATGATTATTTTTTCTCCTGTTCGGGATTCTTCCACAAATCCGTGTTTCAGAAAAAGTGTAATAGACGGGTTGTCAATTGCAATATCATCATAGAGAACTGAAATCCCATTGTTTTTCGCTACGGAACACAGCAGAGTCAACGCCTCGCTCCCATAGCCTTTTTTTCTGTATTTTGAATAGATAATAACATTGGCTATCTCATGCTGTATTTCGGTATCGTAGCGGTATGAAATTTCTCCAACGAATTGACCATCTTCATTTTTTAAATATCTATAATACCGCTTGTTCTCGTGGCAATCAATCCAATAATTGTACCAGCTGCTCCATTTATCCTCCGGCCATGGAATTGTTCCGCCATAGGCATGATTGTAGGACATGGTATCTTCATCTTCCAGCATCATTTGCCGAAACCACAAGTCCTCATATTTTGGCTCATATAAAGTAAGCATCCTTACCTCCTGCAAATTCCGCGATTTGTCTGATTCATTATAACATAAAAGTCCACCGTAATTCTATCAAAATTACGGTGGACTTATGGTGGAGCATATGGGATTCGAACCCACGACCCCCACACTGCCAGTGTGATGCGCTCCCAGCTGCGCTAATGCCCCGAATATTACGTTCTGTTTTTCAACGAAAATATTATACCATATATATAAGAAAAAAGCAATAGGTCGGAATAAATTTATTTTCAAAAATATTCAGATGCTATTAAGGGCTGACAATGTTCCAAACAGAAACGAAATCGGGGTCTTCAACTGTTCGACCGTCTTCCAATGTATATACACCGATTTCCGCGTTTCTTAAAGCAGAAAAATCGGCGGGTAAAGTATGAACCTCACCGTCGGCGGTGCAAACCGTTATTACGTCGTCATCAACAGACTTTATCTTTCCGTAAAACTGTTCCCTACGCAAAAACTCTTTTTCGGAAGTAAAAATATTCAAGCAGACAAGCAATGTTTTTCCTATTATATATTTCTCGTTCATAATGTTCTCCTTTGTTTTCAGTATAACATTATTTCTGTTTTTTGTCAATATGATGAGATATTTTTGCGCGGTTAAAGTGTGTTCCTTAACTCAAATAGGTTTGCGCCGCCTATACTTTATCAAAGTAGAACAACAGAGCGACGAAATTTGCATTTTTTTTATGCAAAGATACAAAACTTAAAAAAATTACGCTAAACCACTTTACAACTTTAACGCGATGTAGTATAATAGTGTCACATCAAACAAGACCCGACAAAAATCAAACGGGCAAAGGAGAGTAAAAAAGATGAGAAAAGTATTTGCAATGACCATGGCAATCCTGATGTTGGTTCTGTGCCTCGCAGGATGCGGAAAGAAAGAACAGACAGCAACAACAACCGCGGACGGAGCACAGCAGGGTTCCACAGCGGACACAAACACGGACAGCGCTTATGTCAAGAGCAACGGCAAGTTGGTTATCGGCATCACGGAGTTTGCTCCGATGGACTTCCAAAAAGAAGGCAGCACCGAATGGGTAGGATTTGACGCAGACCTCGCGAAAGCGTTCGCGGCTGAACTCGGTGTGGAGGCTGAGTTCGTCGTTATCAACTGGGACAACAAAGAGTTTGAGTTGAACAGCAAGTCTATTGACTGCGTATGGAACGGCATGACCCTGACCGACGGTGTTAAGGCGGCAATGGAGACTTCAAACGCATACTGCAAAAATGCGCAGGTAGTTGTTCTGCCTAAGGACAAAGCGGCGAACTACTCTTCCGTTGAAGACCTCAAAGACCTCAGTTTTGCGGCAGAGGGCGGCTCTGCGGGTGAAGAAATACTGACCGAACTCGGCTACGATGTAACTCCCGTAACGGCGCAGTCCGATGCTATCAAAGAAGTTGCGGCGGGAACGTCCGATGCGGCAGTTATCGACTTGCTTATGGCAGGCGCAATGATAGGCGAAGGCACAAGTTACGACAACCTTACGTTCTCTTTTGAACTGACTTCCGAAGAATACGGCGTAGGTTTCAGAAAAGGCTCCGACCTTGCGCAGAAACTTAATGACTTCTTCGTAAAAGCATACGCCGACGGCACTATGGCAAAACTTGCGGAGCAATATTCCATCTCTTCCGCAAACATCGTTGAGCAGAAGTAATTAAAACCGAAAAAAAGTCAAGGCAGAAGATCTTGCGGGTCTTCTGCCTTGCGGAACGTATTAAGGACGGAACAAAATGTTTGAAACTGTAATGAAATCTCTGATGATAGGCTTCGGAGAGACATTGAAAATATTCTTTTTGACCTTGCTCGGCTCGCTCCCGCTCGGACTTATAATCTCGCTGGGGTCAATGTGCAAGTTCAAGCCGCTTCAAGCCCTTGTCAAAATAATCGTTTGGATAATTCGAGGCACGCCGCTGATGTTGCAGCTTATTATCATATATTACGGTCCCGGGTTGCTTCTCCAAACGAATATATGGGGAACAGGCTCAAACGGACGAATGATAGCGACGCTTGTGGCATTTATAATCAACTATGCTTGCTATTTTTCCGAAATATACCGCGGAGGTATCGAAAGCATACCGAAAGGACAGTTTGAAGCGGGACAGGTTCTCGGAATGACAAAAAAGCAGATATTTTTCAAGGTCGTGCTTTTGCAGGTAATCAAACGCATTGTTCCTCCCATAAGCAATGAAGTTATAACGCTTGTCAAAGATACTTCCCTTTCAAGAATAATCGCCATTCAGGAAATTATTTATTTCGGCGAAAGATTCATCAAAAACGGCGGACTTTTGTGGCCGCTGCTCTTCACGGGCGTTTTCTATCTGGCGTTCAGCGGCATTCTGACACTGATTTTCGGCAGAATCGAAAAGAAACTTGCGTATTTCAAATAAGGAGGGAAAAAAGATGCCGGTACTTGAAGTTAAAAATCTGAAAAAGAATTTCGGGAAGACCGAGGTTCTGAAAGGCGTCGGATTCTCTCTTGAAAAAGGAGAAGTTCTCGCTATAATCGGTTCGTCGGGCGGCGGAAAGACAACGCTTTTGAGATGTATCAACTTTCTTGAATTTGCCGACGGCGGACAGATTCTCGTCAACGGAAACACTATTTTCGACGCCGACGACAAAAGAAAGCAAAGCGAAGCGGAGATAAGAAAAAACAGACTGCATTTCGGACTTGTTTTTCAGCAGTTCAATCTGTTTCCGCAATACAGCGTTTTGAAAAACGTTACGTTGGCACCAACCCTGCTCGGAATAGATACCGCCGAAAACATAACGGCACGGGCAACGGAACTGATAAAACGCGTCGGACTTGCGGACAAGATGAACAGTTATCCGTGCGAACTTTCTGGCGGACAGCAACAGCGTGTCGCAATAGCAAGAGCGTTGGCGCTCGACCCTGACATTCTTTGTTTTGACGAGCCGACATCGGCGCTCGATCCCGAATTGACGGGCGAAGTGCTTCGCGTCATCAAAAGCCTGAAAGAGCAGGACAGAACGATGCTCATAGTCACGCATGAAATGGAGTTCGCAAAAAACGTGGCGGACAAAATAATGTTCATCGCAGACGGGCTTATCGAGGAATACGGAACGCCGGAGCAGGTGTTCAACTCTCCAAAATCCCCGAAAACAAAGGCTTTCCTTTCAAAATCTCTTGAAAGCATATAATAAAAAACGCACCCTGAAGGAGCGGTGACTTAAGAAAACATTGAAGCAAAAGACGGTTTAGCTTGACGGCTATGCCGTCTTTTGCTGTTTTTGAGTTGTATTCCGAGCTTCTTCGATAGCCCGTGTGAAATCAAATGCACCGATGAAGTTATAGACAATGGTGATCTCCCTTGTCTTGGATTTCTTGTCTGCGTGGGACACTTCGATGCGGTCAATAAATTCTCGGAGAACTGCCGCGTCAAGCTCCTGCATATCTGTGTACTTCTTCACCGCTGAGACAAATGCCTTGGCGTTGGTTTTCTGCTGCTCCTGCTGTTTCAGCTCCTTGCGCAAAACCTCTGCCATAGATTTAAGGTTACTCTGTTCCAGCTCGTAGTCGTGGGACATTTTGATAAATCTGTCATCGGACAGCTTACCCATTACATTGTCCTCATACAGTCTGGAAATGATACGGTCAAGCTCTGCAATGCGCTTATCAGCTTTTGCCAGTGTATCACGCTTACGCGCAAATTCTGCGTCACGATCTCGCATACTGATGTCTGCTGCTTCCTGCATAAACTCGGCTTCGTGCTGGCTCACATACTGTATGGCTTCGCGCAGATTCTTTAGCACGATTTCATGCAGTACCACATTTCTGATAGAATGTGTTGTGCATAGGTCTTTCCCCTTGCGGTAGGTGGAGCAGATAAAGTATTTCTGTTCCTCCGTGAAATTGGTGGCGCGGCATTGATACATCTTGCCGCCGCACTCTGCACAGTAGAGCAGCCCGGAGAAGATACCCATATCACCCATCTTGGTAGGACGGCGGCGGGATTTGCGGATATTCTGGACAATAATAAATACGCTTTCCTCGATGATCGCGGGCTGGGTGTTCTCAAAGATTACCCAATCCGCAGGATCGTTCCAGAGCTTCTTTTTGCTCTTGTAGGATTGTTTCGTTGTCTTGAAGTTTACCGTGTGTCCCAGATAGTCCACGCGCTCCAAAATACGGGAAACGGTTTCATTTGTCCACTTGTACGGATCAGCCGTAGGCTTGTTGCTGGCTGGCAGCCCTTTGGAATGAGCATAAGCAGTAGGATTCAAAATCCGATGCTGTTTCAGCCACTTGGCAATTTGTGTAGGCCCCAAACCGTCAACACAGATGGAGAAAATCTTTTGCACGACGGCTGCGGCTTCTTCATCCACGATCCATTTCTTTTTATCCTCCGGGTCTTTGATGTACCCGTATGGGGGAATGGTTGTTAGATGTTCACCGGATTTTCCCTTGCTCTGCCATGTGGCGCGGATCTTCTTGGAAGTATCGCGGGCGTACATTTCGTTGAAAACATTGCGGATAGCGGTAAACTCATTCTCGCCCCGGGTGCTGTCAACGCCGTCATTGACGGCAATAAAGTGTACGCCAAACTCCGGGAAAAGAACATCCGTATACATACCCACTTGCAGATAATCACGCCCGAAACGGCTCATATCCTTTACAATGACGCGCTTGATCTTGCCTGCCTTAATATCGGCAAGCATACGCTGGAAGCCCGGACGGTTGAAGTTTGTCCCGGAATAACCGTCGTCCTCGTCATAGTGCCGGATAGCGGTATACCCGTGGTCTTTGCAGTAGCGTTCCAGAATCTTCTTCTGATTGGCAATACTGTTGCTCTCGCCGTCTAACTTATCTTCCTGCGACAAGCGTTCATACAGGGCGGTTATGCCTTCTTCCTGCACATCCATTCCATTGCCCTGCACATAGAATTGCAGAACATTGTCACGGATCACGCTGCGGAGTTCGCTGCTTAAAGCGTTAGGCGTCTGCACACTCTGAAACTGGATTCCGTTCATCATTTGCAGTCACCACCTTTCGCAGCAAGGGACACATCGTTTGTCATTGCATGGTGGAGAAGTCGGTACATTTGATTGTCAAGGTACAAATCTGCATTGATATGCGCCGCACGATAGTAGTATGCGGTCATCTTGTCTGGCTGCTGTTTCATGTTTACCTCCTGTTCCGGCAGCCGGACAAACAGGTTATTTATATTATACCATCAAACCTGTTCGCCGTCAGCAGGCAAGATGTAAATTATTTGTGGCTCTTTGCCTGCTGCATATCATTTCTTATCATGCGGCGAATTTTTGTCGCGGCGTCCTCTTTTGCGCCGTCCTTAACGACGGCTTTCACGATATATGTCATGTCCCCGATTTTGTAATCTCGTACAACGGGGACATTTGTTTTCTGATTGATTGCTGTGCTCATAGAAATAAATCCCCCTTTCATGGGATAGAAAAAGTAAATCATAATAAAGAAGCTCAAAGGACGGCTGCTGGCGCAGCTCCACGGGAGTTTCACCCCTCCGACGGTCTGCCGAAGCCCTGCCCATCGCCTGCGACGCTTTTAACGCTCGGACTGTGGCTGCAAGGGAGTACCATTATTCCTTTTGCGCATCCTCGCCCGCAAGCTGCCACGCTGCATTACGGTGAAAGTGTTTGTCGCTCGGCATATCCTCCCGGATACGGGTCATGGCGCACCCACCGCACGGCTCGGCGCAAAAGGGATGTATCCTTTGTGCTTTATGACGCAATCGTCGTTATCTTACGCGCGTATTTGTCAAGGAACAGTCAGTCGGACTTGCAGAAAGGGGAAAGTGCTTGTCCGGCAGTCGGGTCAATTTACCCGAAAAGTGAGGATCTTCGTTATGAGCTTGGTTTCCAGCCTCCGTCGCAGTTCTTCGTCCACACAGAGATGGGGATTGCCGTATTCGTCGTATAGCTCGCGCAGTGACAGTTTGGCAATATAACCCGCATAGTGTTTCAAAACCGCGTTGATGGCTTCCACGTCGCCGCCTGCTGCTTTCTGAATGACAGTAAAGGGCAGCAGACGTGCGTTGTTCAGGTTATTGTTCATCTGCTTTTCCTCCCATCAGTTCTCTCAGCAATTTTAAGGTGGCGGATCTGCGGTAAGCAACGGAGCTGCGCACCATGTTCAGTGCCTTGGCGATCTCGCTGTCCGGCATATCAAGGAAATAGGACAGTAGGATAATATCGCGCTTCTGGGCGGGCAGGGCGGCTATGGCTTCTGCCAGCTCGTCATTGTCGATATGCACCCTGTAATCAAGAACGCCAAAGGATTGTTTCTCCACAAAATAGATGTCACAGATCGAAAGCTGTTCCATGACTTCAACCGGCAAATCGGAAAAGCTGATCTCACGATTTCGCTTCCGTGCCAACTCGTCGAGGTAATCCCGCGCTTCATTCCGCAGTACCTTCTTACAGAACGCATCAAAGGTGTGCTGGATATGTTCTTCATGCGAATGAGGTTTCATTTTCTCACCTCCCTTCGCGTCCGCAAAGGCGGGTGATACTTTTCCTCCCCTTTCGCCACTACTACGGTAGCCGATGCCCCAACTTCCAAATTGGGCGAAAGATTTTTGAAGAAATTTTTACGAGTAATCCATATGCCGTACCTCCTTATTGCTCTATGACCATCAAATCAAAAGAAGCAGGGAGAAAGGGTGGGCTGCGGCAGCCGACAGAGTGCAAAAACGCAATACGACAAAAGGCACCCTCACGGATATAAAAATCCGTTTGGGTGCCTTTCAGTTTTGTTTTGGTGTGTGTAGAAAAGCGGCTTCCGTTTGGCGGAGCTTCCGCGTTTTTGCTTATGAGCTTTAGAACATAATATATGAGCAGCAACTCATCTACGAAAGTGCAACTCAGCTCCTTGTCTGTTTGTAGAAACAATCTTTTTGAAAAAAAGCATTTTGCGCGGTAACGGTTTACCGTGTTATAGGTGCCTCCTGTACTTGCGAATATTTATATCCATCTTCTTCTAACCTTCAAAATATGATTTATAACTCACCAGATGTGATTTGAATGGTTATTTATATGAGCATTAGCGCACACTAAACTATATATGAGGTGAGTTAAAATGAAGAATCCAGTTGATTCTTTTGCTGCTGCCCTCCGTGCTGCGAGAGCAAGGCAGCACCTTACACAAAGGGCACTGGCGGAGAAACTGCATATGAGCGTCCGTACCATCATTGAGATTGAACTCGGGCGCAGCAACCCACGATTTGAAACGGTTGCATTGTTGGCAGAAGAATTGAATATCAGTCTGGATGCCATCGTATTTCCCGATACGGCGACTACTACGGTATCAAAAACCGTTACAGATTTCTTTGCAGGAAAGAGTGAAGCGGAAATACAGAAGTACATTTCCCTCTGCCAGCAGGCAGATGCATTTAAGACTGACAAGTAAAAGGCGACTGTTCGGAATAATCCGGCAGCCGCCTTTTACTTGCAAAGAATGTGCTTTTACCTTTGGCGAGCAACCACTACGAATCGTCCGTGTTCTTTGTGATAGGAACAGGTAACAAGGGTAATGAGCTTATCGCCGTACTCGGCAGTCACCCCTGTGTCGTACAAACTTTTTTCTTTATAATTCTGGATGGCATTGTCGTAGTCTGCTTTGTCGGCAGCTTTGATAAAGCGGTAAAACTTAAAACAGTTCTCGTCTGCGTAATATACCCGGTCGTAAAAGGCTGCCAGAACGTCATATTCCCCCTGCTCATAGAGCGTATTAAATTTGATCATGGGATGCTCCTGCCAATAGCTTTTGTTGGCATATTGTAGGATTTCACGGAACATCGTGCCGTTTTTCATGTTGTGCCCGTAGATGATATAGTTATCACTGTCAATTCCACATTTTGCGTCCATAAAAGGCGTACCGGCAGTGCTGGTTTCGCCCTCAAAGGACAGGCGCAGGTATTTTTCCGGATCGTCCGGGGTATGCATCACCGGGTAGTCCAAAACGGTGTCCTCAATGCAGACCCAGCCGAACAGGTCGGGGTTCTGCTCATACATAGAAGCGTACTGCGTCAGGATTTCCGGCTCTGTTTCTTTTTCCGCAGGCTCGTTTGTGGTATCGTCAGAGATAACAGGAATAACTGGAATATAATCCGCAGTGCTGCTTTCCTCTGCATGAACACTTTCGGATATAAAATCATATTTCTCCTGTCTGTTCTGATCTCTCAGAATACCCCGGACTGCCATAATGGCCCCTACAGAGAAAACTGCCAGCAAAATGAGAATGGGGATCCAGTTGCAGACGGGCTTATGTTTCCTTTGATACCTTCCTTTGGTGCTGATCCATTTCATTGACTGTTCACCCGGCTATTCCTCCTGTCTGTGCAGCTCATAGGTTCCTCCGATGGTTCCTTCTCCGCCTGTCAGGGTGAGCGTGTTGCCATTTACAGAAAATGTATAGGTGCAATCCCGTGCTGCTTCGTTTGAAAAGTCGATAAAGAGCTGATCGTCCTTCACTTGATAGGAAAAATCATAGGTTGCGGAGGTAAGGATCATTGCACCGCTTCCTTTGCCGTCAAACTGATAGGTCGTGTTGCTGTCATAGTCCCATGTTCCGGTTAACGGGTCGTTGCCGGAGCAGCCTTTGACAAACAGTATAATAAGCAAGACCAATACAAGCATCGCAGCAGCGCAAAGAATCAACCTGCGTTGCTTTCTTCTCTGCCGCCTTTTCCTTGCGATATATTTCCTGTAATCTTCTTTACCGGAGGCTACACTTGGTGTCGGCTGGGATGTTGGTCGGGCTTGTTCGTTGTTCATCGTGGTTTCTCCAATCCAAGGGAAAGGGCGGTAGCGGGACTATGCCCGTCACCGCCCATCCTTATAAGATTATCTTATTGGGTTATTTTACGTATTTTTTTCTTTTGCTGTACATTACGGTGCCGGTTACACCAAGGCCAGAAGCAAGCAGCAGGACGATCCAGAGGATCATGTTGCTGTTATCGCCGGTCTGAGGTACATCATCCAGAGCGCCGGTGTTCGGATTGCTTTCCGTCGGATCGGTCGGCTTGGTTGTGCTTCCGGTAGCCGGAATCTCTACCGCTGGACGCTGATAGCCGCAAACCTTGCATTCTTCATGCTTGGAACCCTTTTTGGTTGCAGTTGCTTCCTTATCTACCACCCACTTAAAGCTGTGTGCTGCAACATCAGCCTTATCGCCGCAGGAGCATTCTTTCCAGTGGTTGATAGAATCGGATTTCCAGTCAGAGCTGTAGTTGTGGGTATGCTCACCGCCGCCGGTTGCCGGGATAGTTTCGGTTGTCATCGTATAACCGCAGACGGTGCATTCCTTATGCTTTGTGCCGCTTGTGGTAGCTGTTGCCGGGGTGTCGATAATCCATTCACCGGCGGTATGCGCTGCTGTATCTTTCTTATCGCCGCAGGAGCACTCATGCCAGTGGTTGTCGGCATCGTTCTTCCACTCGCTGCCGTAGCTGTGAGTATGCTCACCGCCGCCGGTTGCCGGGATAGTTTCGGTTGCCATCGTATAACCGCAGACGGTGCATTCCTTATGCTTTGAGCCGCTTGTGGTAGCTGTTGCCGGGGTGTCGATAATCCATTCGCCGGCGGTATGAGCTGCTTCCTCAGACTTTGCGCCGCAGGAACATTCATGCCAGTGCTTGTATGCGTCGGATTTCCATTCGGTGCCGTAAGTGTGGGTGTGCGAAGCTCCAAGTGGAGTCAGCATGAAGCTGTACACTGCGTTGTTAGGTTGCATAAACATAGCTACACCCGCTGTTCCGTCTAACGTTACATTTTCTTCCTTCAAACCCAAAAATGTATAGCCTTCGTCAGACTTAATGTGAACCTCGAGGAAGTATTCTACGCCTTCCTTTATAAGCTCATCCGCACCAAGACGCTTTACTGTTTCGCCTTCGAGATAACATAACACGTAGCTACCACCTAAAGCAACACCATCCTCATCATAACAACGATAGGTATCGCCATAAGAAAAGTCTACTACATCTGGTGTAATGATTTTTACAGAAATATCGCTGGCTTTTTTGCCAACAGCATAGTTGCCCAGTGTAAGTTTGACAGCCTTAATTGATATATCACAAGGGATATAGGTTGCTTCTGCGGTTACATTACCTTCCGGCATAATGAATTTCGCAGTCATGTTGTTTTCAGCATCAACGGTAGCACCGGTAACAACCCACTTCTTAAATGCAAAACCTTCATCTCGTCTATCGTCCGCCAGCAGCACCACTTTATCACCGGGTTTCGCTTTTGTGATGTCTATATAACTTACATTTTTAGCCACACCGTTTGTTACGGTAATATCATACATCTGCGGCAATGTTGAGGATGTCACCTCATATTCCGGAGAATGAAAAAGAGCAAGAGATGCAAAGCGGGAATCATCAAAACGAGATTTCGATTCAATCTGCCACTCTACTTCATTGACGAAAAACCGCGGTTTTTCCGACAGCTTGTGGGTTTTGCCGCCTTCACCGTCTATGCGGACTTGGACAGAAAGCCTCCATGTTCCCTCTGTAAACGTATTCCCAGAGGAAACATAATCCCATTTTCCTGTCCCTGTGTTTTTCTTTTCCCAGTGAGTCATCGCAGCAATATATGCAGGGCTGCCTTCTGTCACTGTAAATGCCGGATAATTGGTCGGTTCGCCATAAGATGGTACATTAATTATCGCTGTGGCTTTTATGGTGTCAACCTCTTCGCGGGTACCCTCCGCAAACGCCGTCATCGGCATCAGTCCCAAAACCATGACCAGACAGAGCAGCAGACTGAGCAGCCTATGTGTTTTCTGTTTCATAAAGGTTTTCTCCTTTTGATAATCGATTTTCCATATCTTTTTCTATTCCGTCTCCCGGCGTATGGCCTCCGGAGGATAGATATGCTTTTCTATTGATCAGAACCACCGCCTTTCATAAGGTGTCTATTACAGCCGACAGATAGGTGGCAGATACAGAACCGTAAATGAAGTTATCGATCAGTCCGTCTTTTTTTGCACGGCGAACCTTATCCGCCAGCTTTTTCTCGGCGTTTTCATCCACCACGAAAACAATTTTGCATTCCGGGTTGACCTTTCTCAGTTCATTGCGGATCTTCATCCGTTCCTCGAACCTCCACGGCGTGTATGCCGTTACCTCCATAATCAGAACATTTGCCAGCACAGCATCGCACAGCGACAGGGTTTTGTCCGGGCTTTCACTCATAACCGGGTCAAAATCGAAATCAAATCTGCGCAACGCTCCGGCCAATGCATCTGCAAACAGGGCATTCTGCATATCGATTACAACTCTTCGCAATGCCATCGCCTCCTAATTTTCTGATTTATGTCCGGTTTTATAAATTCCGAACTTAAAATAGCGCAGTAATCCTATGTTCATCCATATTATATCTGACTGCATTTTTCTTTTCCCTACCCATGTGGGTAAACTTTTGCCCCTTTTCAACAAAAAAAGAAAATCCCGGTTTCAAATCTGAAACCGGGATCTCCGATATAGTCGATATGATAAACTTATAAAACAATGGGATTTTCGTCTGAACCATCCAGCTCATTAAAGAGCTTTGGTATGATAAATCGTTTGCCGGTCACGGCAATGGCAAGCTGCGTCTTATTGGCATAGCCTGTTTTTTGAAGGATATTGCGGATATGATATTTCACATTATCCTTCGTATAATTTAACCGCTCTGCAATCTCGCTGTATTCCAGTCCCTCACAGACCAGACGCAGAACCTTGATTTCTGTTTCTGTGAAATCATCGCTGGTGGTAACGCCGAGCTTTACGGATGGCGTCTCATCAGGCCACATATGCCCGCCCTGTGCGGTGGTATCCATAACGGTGATCAAATCCTCCGGGCTGACATCCTTGTACCAAAAGCTGTCCACACCGGCTTTCTTTGCCCGGCTGATAAAGCTTTGCTCTACCATTGAGGTAACAACGATGATTTTAAGCTTTGGAAACATTCCACGCAGCTCGGCGGCAGCATCGATTCCGTCCTTTGTTCCGTAGGTGCAGACATCCATCAGCACCAGATCCACCGCACTTCTGCGGCAGACTGTAGCAGCAAGATCCGCCTGGGACAGACTGCCCACAAGCTCGTAGTCCTCGCCGTTTTTCACAACACTCTCCATATATTCTCTGGCAATCCGCTGATCATCTATGATAAGTACCCTCGTCATACCGGCACCTCCTGATTCTTCTCCTGTTTTCCTGCCGGCAGGGTAACTGTCAGCATAAATGCAGGCTGCGACTGAATTTCCATACTGCCGCCTGCTTCCATAATATATTTTCTGTGATCGGCAAGACCGCCGCGCGGCACAATTTCGCCCTCCGGCTGTTTTCCGTCGTTGCCTATATGCAGGATAACGGCGTCTTCTGTCTGCTCTGCCGTAACATACAGAGCCGAAGCATCTGCATGGCGGGCGGCATTGACACAGGCTTCGCGCATCACCGGCAAAAGCAGATGGAGCAGTTCTTCCTCTTGCGGAAGCTCACCTGTGATTTCCACATGAATACCCGATACTGCTGCATCCCGAATAAACTCTGCCACATCATCCTGCGGATAGGCGTTTTCCTCCTGCAGAATCTGAATGGCACGGCGAAACTGCGTGACAGCGGCGGCATTTTCTTTGGAAGTGGTGTTCTGCCGCAAAATCTGCCGGATGGCAATCAAGCCTGCGCCCATCTGGTCGTGCAGCTTTGTCTTGGCCGCAAGAACCTCCCTTTCTTTTGTCAGCTTCTGCACATTATCCGAGAGCTGTTTGAGATCACGGGAAATCTTTTTGAGCTGTTTTGTCTGCTGCTGCAGCTCCAGATTCTTTTCATACAGTTCTGTTACATCAGAGAATAAGGCTTCTGTGTAGGTTACGCCATCCGCGACAACCTCAGTCTGCGAATAACGCCAGACTTTCCCGTCAGGGAAAAGGTATGTCTGCCGCTGGTCGGAAAGCCTCACGATGCCGCTCTTGCTATCGCACTCACTTAAGCCTTGTGTCAATTCATCCAGAGTTTGCAGTTCGTTTTGTGCCAAACGGTAGAAGAGACGATGCATTTGCAGATTACACAGCTTGACGGCGCCGGATGGCGCAAAATAGCACACAGCACTTGGGAGCGTATCCATAGCCTGCTTGACCGAATTGCGGCTGAGATGTTCACCTCTCCTGCGGTAACGCCTTACCGATTCACAAATCAGATAAAGCGCCGCTGCGCCGGTAATGCACCACAGCAGCCACATTGGAAGCGGAAACGAAATGCTGACCGGATACCCGTCATCTATCTGCGAATAGATATTTGCGAGTGTTGTCAAAATAACAAACAACAGCAGAAACAGCCCTGTATCGATATATTTATACAGCCTGTTTTTTTCACTGCCAAAAGCCACAATCAGCGAAAACAAAGAAAAAATCAAAGTAAGCAGCAGCATGGCCATCAGTGACGACTGTTCCACTGAAGAGGATTGGTAAAACAATGTCATGACAGTTCACCCGCCTTTCCGATCCGAAGTGTGAAACACCATACACCGTCTTCAAAATCACAATGATCAGCAAGCTTCGCAAAGTCCGAGAGCGGCTTTTCACACACAACTTCCAAATAAAAATTGAACGAATCCGCAAGACAGCGCACTTTCAGCCAGACAGAATGCAGATTCTCTATGGTTTCCTCTGTTATAGTTTCAAAAAAGTCATAAACACGAACAGCGTCCTGAACGAATATCAAACCTTCCTTCGGACAGTCAACGGCACACTCCACACCCATAAGCTCCAGATTGGCAAAGGATTCATCAAGACACCTTGACAATTCCAAAATATCCATTGTCTCGGACTTTTCCCCGATAAACATCAGATTGCCTCTGCGTTTTATGTATGCGCCTATAACTGTAATCTTTGCAAGCAGACTACGGCGCTTCTCTTCATCCGGTTCTGCATCATACTGTGCAATCAGTTCATGGATAAGCTCAATTTGCTGCGTCGTCTGCTGCTGAAGCATGTCATACAGACGGTTCTTTTCCCGAACAGTATTGATCTCCAGCTTTGTGTTATAGTTTTCCCATTCCAGAGTATTGCTCTGTGCAATCGTTTCTCTGTTTTCTTCAAGCTGTTCCAGCAATGCGGTAATATCCGTGATATCCTCCTGCCACAAAACATGACCGCCGTCAATCCGGCTGCTTTTAAGCTGTGTATTCTTATCCAGGCTGACCGTTCCGTTTTCTGTCTCACGCATCACCGTTTCCGAAAGCTGCTGTGCATTGGCTGAGGTATAGCGCACGGAATAGTCAGCGTCCGTAATCTGTGCTCCAAAGGTTCCGGCTTCAAACAGGGCGCCGTATCCCGTATTGGTTCGGATCAGTCCGCACCGGATACAGCTTTCCAAAATACCGGAAAACAACAGGCACTGAACCGATGTAATATCTCCGCCTATAATCCGCATCCAACGGGCACCGCTGACATAGATAAGCGCATATACAATCGAAACTGCAAGCAAAATGATCGGCAGATGCTTTTTTCGCTTTGAGGTACGGCACTTGATGACCATAATGATAAATGCTGTTAAGGCATAAATAATCTCCAAGCCGATTGCAAGATAATATCCGAACTCATAACTGTTGTTTTTATCCGTCCATACTTCTCCTGCCGGAAAGCCAAATATCATCTGGTGGAAATCATTCGTCAATATCAGTATCAGGCACACTACAGCAGGAACATATAACAAAAGCGTCTTTTTGGGAAGTTGGTAATCCTCCTGCTTCCCCAGCGACATAGCCGCCAGCAGGGAGAAAAGCGGAATAAACAGCATTGGTAGGTAATAAAGGTACCATAAATACCGCGCTGCGCCCGGATTAAAAACAAGGGAATATTTCATGGTTCGCACTGTAAGCCAAAAGACCGTTAGAACGGAAACGGCTGTAAGATACCTGCGTACCTGTGCCTGAATGACTCGCTTTCTGACAGAAACACCCCACGCAATATATAGACCTATGTATAGAAAACTGCGTACCAGTCCCATGGTTACGGGGAAAATAATCCAGTTTCCGATAACACGGGCAAGAATGGCGCAGATAATTACTGTTGCGGTTAAAACACCGGCTCGCATAGTAGATTTATTCGGTTTTGTCACAGTAATCACCCCGTTTCATTCTTTGTAACAATTAAATTTCTCATACAAAAGCGTATGGGCATAAGTATACATAATAATTATAGCACATAATATTGAATTTTTCTACCCTGCTTTTTTAATGTAGAAGCAAACTGGCAAATCGTCCGTTATTGGTCTGAAAGATTAACAATCTCTTTGTTTTTCTTTTTTGCATACTGCACGGTCTGAAAGGCACCGCCACTGTTATGTTCAATGTAACAGACAACCAAATCGGAACGGTCAACCATCTCTCGGTTCCTCACCTGAATTGCCGCTTTATAATGACCTCCAGCAGCGTCCTGGCAGATTTCAATCTCATCATAATATTCGTGAAAAGACTGATGATTGTTTTCATATTCGGCTGTTAAATATGGCAGAACGAGCATGAGGGCACTGTTATCATCACGAAAATTCCGCTTGACACGGCGAACTGTCGAGGATACAAGTTGATCAAATTCTCCGTTTCGTCCAACTAAAAACTCAACAAAAGACAACAAGTGCGTAGTTTAAATATTGCAGGGCTAACAGCATAACTACCGCCCTGTGAATTAGCAAGGATTTTTGCCGTGTCTGAGGTACAAATTAGCAGGGGAGCCTCTTTTCTTAGCAGAACAGCAGTTTTCCTGCTAATAATTCTTAGCACGACCTTTCGCCTTTTTTAGCAAGAACGGGGCAAAAGCGATGGCAAAACGGAAAAGTTAAGATTGAATGATGCCGGAAAATAAGAAAAGCCGAAAACCTCGAAAAATCAAGGCTTTCGGCGTTGTTTGTGTGTTTACTCCACGAATATACAACCGCCGGGAAAACCCTTTTTCATATGTATATTCGCTTTGTCTTTTCTTAACTGTACCTATTATAACGGAGCCCAACCAAAAAGTCAAGACTTTTTTGCATTTGAAAGCAAAAGTTTCAATCTTCTCTCTGATACAATTCTTCCGTTACCGATGCACCGCCTTTGACATTTATAATCAGCTTTAAGTCATCGGTAACACGGATACTTTCAATCAGATACCGGACAATATCGTCATCATATTCGGCAAACAAAATGTCCTCGTTTTCAAGCCACCTGTCGATTTGCTGCATCTCGGTTTGAAATTCATCGCTTTTTTCAAGCTGCTTTTTTATTTCAATTATTCGTGCTCGAAGTTCAGCTATTGAGGCATAGTATTTTTGGATTTGTTCCATATATGGCTCTTTATTACCTTCAGTCCTGATGCACATTTCCTCTGCTTCGTTTGCTTTTTCCTGCAGTTCCCTAATCGCATTTTCAAGCGTTTGACATTCAAGCGGCCCTTGATCTTCCGAAGTCGCATACGCAAGCATTGTTCTTACGAGATTTTTCACATCCCCGGTTTCAGGAATACATTTCGACATTCCTCTGCAAATTGCCTCGTGAAGAACACTCTCTTCTATCCCTCTTGACTGTGGGCAAGCCTTGTCGCCGTTTTCAACATGGTTTAGGCATCTCCAATAAACCCTTTTTACGCCTTTTCTTGTCCATGTCTTTCTTCTGAACGGACTTCCACAAATATCACAGAAAAGAAGTTCGCTGAGCGCATATTTACCACTGTACTTTCCGAGTTCGGTAACTGCGTTGGAGGAAGTACGGCGTTTAGAACTTCGCTTCACCATCTCCTTTTTTGCCATCCGGAATGTTTCCCTATCAATAATCGCCGGGTGATTATCCGTAACCAGATACCTGTCCATTTCCCCGCGATTGATCTTTGTTCTTTTACTTATGCAGTCTTCCCGATAGGTCTTTTGAAACATTATATCGCCGACATATTTCTCGTTTGTCAGCATGGATTTGATTACACCCTTATCCCATACTGGATTTCCCCTGACGGTTAGAATATTATTTTCTTCAAGGTATCTCTTTATTTGATCAAGGCTTCTCCCCTGCAAGTACATCTGAAAGATTTTCTTAACAGTCTCTGCCTCTTCCGGGACGATATAAATTTCTTTTGTATCCTTGTTTCTCCTGTAACCGAGCAGAGTAAAACGGCAAGCATAAGTACCATTTTGCATACGCTTATTGATTCCCCACTTGACATTTGCACTGATATTCTCGCTTTCGGACTGCGCCATAACACCATAGATACCAATATATACTTCGCTATCCTCTGTCAAAGAATTGATGTTCTGCTCTTCAAAGTAAATACCGATTCCCAATGCTTTCAGCTTACGGACATAAGAAATACAATCAACAATATTTCTTGCGTACCGTGACACTGACTTGATAAGAATAAGATCAATTTTCCCCTTTTCGCAATCCTCAATCATACGAAGAAAATCGTCACGCTTTTTCACCATTGTACCGGTAATACCCTCATCTGCGTAGATACCTGCAAAACGCCATTTCGGGTTCTTTTTTATAAGCTCTGTATAATAACTCTTTTGCGTGCGATAGCTGTTAAGCTGATCTTCATCGTCAGTAGACACTCGGCAATATGCCGCCACTCTCAGTATGCGGTTGGGATCATTTCGTTTAGACAATGCCGGATTAGCCGCAATTTTCGTTACTGTTTTGGTTCTGACTTGAACACCGGTATTATTCATCACATGCATCCTCCATATCTTTTTTTAATACTGCTCCGTTTATAAATTTCAATGCTATCTCACCGCTTTCGTCGACGAGAATTTTATCCAATATCGTTTTAAATAAAGTCAGATCAACAGTTTCAATCGGTCCGTAATTTTCCATATATGAGATTAAGGCTTCCGTGACGGCTCCGCTGTTGTCAGGCTTGCAGCACTCAAACTTTTCGGTCACAATATCGAAATATACCTTTTTCACCGATTGAAAAGTTACAGTATCCTTTTGCAATAAATCACTCAATGTCCGTTCGTCTCTCTGAACTTTTATCGACGGCGAATATAAATCGTCATCACTATACGGAAGCCGCAACAATTCTGGATTGCCTATTGCCTTGTTGACAATTCCCAAGATATCAGAAAGAAAAGCGTCATCATCTAAATAGCGAGTGGTCTTGCAGCCGTTTACACACCCCCAAGCCTCACGCTGCCGGCTGTAATGACTTTTGCGGGTAATCCTTGCGCCACAGCGCATACATTCCGTATGGTATTTAAAATAATGAATTCCTTCGCTGTCCTTTTCCCTGTCGCCGCCTTTTCCAAGCCTGAGCAAATTGGCTTTTTCAAACATTTCTCTGTCTATAATCGTCGGATAGCTTTCATCTCCGACGTAGTGTTTGTTTTCGATTATACGGCGTATTGCTTGCTTCGACCAGAGAGTGCGGTCTCTGTAATAAACAACTTTTTCTTCGGTGAGAGTGTTTCCTATTTGAAGCAGCGTTCTTCCCGAAATATACTCTTCAAAAATACGTTTGACGATTTTCGCCTCTTCCGCATTTACCGAATACTCAAACTGATGTTTATTGTAGCCAAACAAAATAGTCCTCAATTCCATGCTATCGCCTCCCTCAATTTCAAACCACAGCAAAGCACAAAAGACACCTTGCTGTCATCCTCAACGATTACCTTTTCAACTACTGCGTCAAACAATTCAAAATCAAATTTCAGAATAGCCTTAGGTGCTGAGGACAGTTTATTTCGAAGCATCCTGATATCGTCAATACTTTTTTCGTCTTCGTCCTCACTGAGCAGTTTGTTTCTTCTTGATCTCAGTTTATTGATTTCTCTTTCCGCCTTTGCGCATTGCTCAGCAAAAGAGATTTCGTCCATTTGACAACCCTGCATAAGCGTTACATATAAATTGTGTCTCTCAGTCAGCAATCCGAGCTGCTTATCCAAATCACTGATTTCCGAATCCATACAAGTAATCATTTTCTTTATCTCACTAAGTCTTGTGACAGAATTGCGTAAGATTAAATTCTCATGCGCCCGCAGTCGGTTATAGAAATTAACAAAAGTTTTGAAGAACACTTCTTCGCTTAAAGGCTTCGTTTTGCAATGCCGTCCGGCGATACCATCACCTGAACATATCCAATAAGCAGTTCCATTCTGTACTTTCCGCTTATATCTCCATCCGCAATCACCGCAATACAGTTTTCCGCTAAGACTATACTTGCCTGACTTGGCACACTTAGCTTTTTTCTGCATATTGCGTTTCAGCATTTCCTGAACTGCGTCAAAGAGTTCTCTGTCTATTGCAGGAGCATGTGTATTTGAAATATAATACATTTCAACTTCGCCTCTGTTAGGACGATTTTTCAGCGGAAGCACATTAGGCGTAAATGTTTTTTGAAACAGGCTGTCCCCGATATATTTTTCGTTCGAAAGAATATATCGAATTCTTTCTTTTCCCCACGGCTTTCCGATCATATCGGCTTCCGCATTAAGCTGTGCGGCAATCTTTCCCGCACCCAAGCCGGCAAGATACTCTTTAAAAATCCTTTCGACAACTTTAATTTCTTCCGGAATCGGAACAAGTTCGTTATTCTCAATTCGATAACCGAACGGAGCTGATACAAAAACATACTCTCCGTTCTCTGCTCTCATACGGTTGGCGGTTTGTACACGCTTTGAATTAGATGTCGATTCAGCTTCGGCAAATGCCGCTTTGATATACAAAATCAGTTCGGAATTCAAGGCTCCTGTATCAATGCCGTCATTCTCAAAGAAGACGGATACTTCACATTCTTTTAAAATGCGGAGATATTCCAGGCATTCCAATGCATTTCTTGCAAAGCGGGAAACGCTTTTAACATAGATACGGTCGATTTTGCCTGCTTTGCAGTCCTTTATCATTCTGTTAAAATCATCTCGTTTAGCAACGCTTGTCCCGGTTATGCCTTCGTCCGCGTATACATCGACAAGTTCCATATTTTCTGCCTGCTTGATGAAGCTGTAATAATAGTGCATTTGGGCAATAAATGAATTCACCTGATCCTCAGAGTCAGTACTTACTCTGCAATAAGCCGCCACACGCAAAATATTCTCTGCATAGCTTTTGCTTCCTCTGATTATCTGAACCTTTTTGTTTGTCGTCATACTCATTACTCCTTTTCTCATCGTTAGTCTTAAGTTTATTGATTTTCGGCATTTTTACAATGATGCGAAATGAGCAAATCGCATACTTGACATTCAGCCATCGCGTTATTGAGTTTTTCAAAGGTTTGCATTGTTATTATGTTTTTCCGGACAAGGCGTTTCAGCAATGCATAGGACGCAGCATACGTAATTCGGTTTTTATCGTATTGCTCCATTTTTCCTCCTTACCACAAATATTTGCCCTGCAATCACTTTCACAATTTCTCCGATTTTTTATCGGCTTCCAGCAGAAATTTGAAAGCGTATAACCGTCAGCTATTATCAAATCGGTATTTGACTCTTCCCTAAAGCCAAAGCAAAAGTCCGCTGAACAGTTCTGCAAGAGCAGTTACTGCATTCCCCCTGAATATTTTTTAAGATGTTTTTACACCTTGTTAAGCTTTCGTCCGAAGTATTGTCAACAGCATTGAATTTGGCAAGTAAAAAGCATCCGAGCTTTTTAAGACTCGGATGCTTTCTCTGTTTTTTCGTTCCTGCCATCAATTTTCGCACTGCCGTTCCGGTGCGGGACAATATTCTTTGTACACATTATCAAACAGTTTCAGCAGACTGTCGACTGGGCTTTCGGCATCTGTTTGGGACAGATACTCAAACCGTATTCCGTTCTCACGGAACTTCTGCACAATTTTCAAAAGCTCCGGAACATCCCGGCTGATACACGTTTTATCACAGGTGAGAATTGTATCAACATTTTGCCGTTTCGCAACATTCAATAGGTACTCCATCATATTCTCATTGCCGTTTCCCGGAATACCGTCAAGCGTAATTACGGCGGCGACTTCGTAATTATTCTCCTCTGCATACCGCTCCAGCTGACGACGCTGACTGTCAACGGCTTTTTGATTAAGACAAGCATTTCTTGCATAGATTACTACTCTCATTTTATCTGCCTCATGATTTTCCTTTGGCTCTTCGATCATCTTGAAATAATACGGGATTCCTGCCTGATACGGATAGAATGTGAAATCGCCATCTCCCCATATCTGCAATGCGTGTCCGCCCCTGTTTTTTCTTAAAACAAAGCGCTTGGAGTTTTTGAAAAGCATTTCAATATGCGCTCCGCTGTATCGGCTTTCAAAATCGATCAAAGTGAAAATATATGATTTTTCCGTTTCCTTTACATGCATCTTGATCGTGTAGGCCTCCAATGCATTCTCATGATTTTCGGAGACATATAAGCCTTCCTTTAACATACCGCACCTCCTTTACCCATAAATCACGTCACCGAAAAGAGCATACTGAACAATGCAATCTGCACCCTCGGCGTCGATCACACCGGTTTCAAGAGAACCGTTTTCAACAACATAGCCATAGCAGCTGCCGATATAGGTCGCCAGACCACGCAAAAATTTGTCCAGAGTCAGCGTATACACTTCATCGGACTCGCAGTCATACAAACGAAGTTCTCCGCCTTTACTGATCTGTTCGCTTGCATATTCTCCGAGATATTCTCCGACAACCTCTGCCCGGCTGCACCAGTAGGTGATACCGCCTTCAAGTGCCGCACACATAATGTCGTCGATATCCTTATCGCAAACCTTTGCGGAAACATTTGTCGATAACATATAGTACGGGTCCGTTTTTTCCGTTGTTATCCTTTCATACGGAAGAACATCTCCGCTTAGAAAACGGACCGCATACCATTTTTCCTTCGGCATCTGCTCCGAAGCACCAAGCATCGCTTCCTCTCGACCGCAATCTGAACAGATATAAATATCTATATAACGGCTGAGAGCATTTTCCGCCATATCTTTTTTCATGTGGTGCTGCCCACAGCGTGGGCAAGGCATATTCAACACGGGAATACCCTGCAACATTTTATAAGTGGCGATATGCTTATTCAAACTCTGTTTTTCCATAACTTCATCCTCCAAATCAGTCTTAGTCAGCAGTACCCGCGTAGGGTACTGCCTTTTCCTTTGATGATCGCTGCTGTATTCGCCCAGCGAAGCATTTCTTCTACACCGTCGAAACGGAGCTTACCTTGAAGCGCATATTTCAAATGTTCCTTTTCCCAAGCGGTTTGCTCCATTCCGAGCTGCTTATATCGTTCGGCAACGATCTTATGTGCCCGGTCGATAGCAGCATTTTCTTCTTTTGTCATTACGATAATCTCGGTGACAGCACCGTTTTCATCTGCTTTTCTTTCAACCGTCATTTATCTCATCCTCCAAAATCAATTCTTCCGCATAAAAAGAAGTTGCGCCTATAACAGGGTGATCCAGTTGATACGGTGCTTGCGCTTCGTTGATTGTGCCAGCCACGGTGAATACTTCGTCCGGATGCGCTTCAAGATACTCAAATTGCTTTTCCTGCTCATCGTTTTCATACAATCCGTTCTCTGCCACCACCTCAAGATTGATCTTCACCTTATCGCCGGCTTTTATTTCACGGTTTATGTTCTGAGAACCCATTGATGCCTCCTTAAAAATAAAAAGTCTTGTCCACGGGAATGTCCTTGATTTCGATGTTTGCGTCTTTGAAAGCATTCTCAATGGCGGTCGTGAAAGAAAATGCGTAAGCGCTTCCGTTTTTGTCGATATACGCCTCAAGCTTATCCTCAACGGCCTTCACTGCATCTTCAAGCGTCTCCTCAGCCGTATCAGCCGGAATAACACCGGTCATTATGTGATGGCAGGTTGCGTTTTGCCTGAACCGTACTATAATGCCGGGATGTACCGTGACGCCATCATACCGCATATCGGTTTGAATATACTTTAAGATATCCCCGATGGGTACCTGCGCCAATTCAATTGCACAGCGCATAAGCTCCGCACTGAACTCCGGTGTCATAATAGAATTTGCAGGTGTCTCCTTCAAGATCTGCGCGCAGACCTTGTCCGCATTCACATTTTTCAGATTGTTCGTTCCAACGCTAATCACATGGTCAATTGCCATACGCAGCATCGGTTCGCCATACTTTTTGCGAATCTCCGCAATTTGTTTGTTCATCTCATTTACCTCCGCTTTCCGAATGATTATCCGATGTTGCAAGCCCAAACTTTTTCAAGGCTTGCTTCATTGTCCCGGACTTTTCACCGTAAAGGTCATTGTCCCGGACATTTTCCCAATACCAGTCACTATAATCGGTATCCGGATTTTCCCATTTCAGCAGTTCGGTATCATCGTTCCAACCGCCTTTGAGAAAATCTTTTACTTCTTCCTCTGTTTTAAGCAGCCGTCCCATCCAGGTCTTGTCCGCAGATTTCGCTTTTGAACTGTCATTGAAACCATCCGGATTATTCAGGCAATCCCTTAAAAGCTCAGAATCGTATTTTGCCATTTCGTCAAGGGTGTAGAGATAGTTTTCTTCCTTCAATCCCTTCCAATTGTAAACGATCCCTATGAGCATGGTTCGAGTGCTCAGGACATCCGAGAAATACTTCACATTGTCTGCTACGGACGCCTTGAAATATAACTCGTGCAAATGACCGCAATCGATTCGCTCATTTGTTTCCCTGTTGATGATCGCCAATGCGTGAAAATCGTTTGCGGAGCTATCCCCGTCGAACATGACGAAGGTAGAAAAAAGAACACCGTCAACGATTTCTTCCGCTGTCTTATCCGGTAAAGACAGCCAATAGTCTCTAATGGTTTTAATCCCTTGTATAAATTTTTCTTGCGGCTCATTTCTCTGCATTCAAATCAACTCCTTTTAATTCATAGACTACATCCGCTTTTACATATCGTTTCTATAGGTCAGAATGTGCCAGTAGTAATCATACTCGTCTCGAAAATCAATATCCTCCTTGCCTTCTTTACGGAAAGATTCAAGAACATCGAAAATCTCGTCAACAACATCTTCCACCGGAACATTCTTTATATATTCTTCAGGAGAATACCTTTCCCCCTCGGTGCCTCCGAAATAAAACCAACTGTTTCCTATTCTGCAAACGGTGCCGTGATCGGCATTGGGGTCCTCCGCAAAAACGACCAGTTTCGCCTTTATTCCGGTTTTGATCATCTCTTTCGTAATCACCATATTTTCATCGTAATCAGCCACGGTTATCTTCCTCCGGATATGCTGTGCCGAATTCTGCGATGTTTAAAAGGCTTTTGCTTGTCCAACCGCACACGGCAACCAACAAATCCTCAATGCTGTCATCCAGAATCGCCTTTGCAAGATAGTATCCGATGCGCTGTTTCTTTTCATCATCGGAAACAACCTGCGCAACAAACGCCTCGCCGAGCTTTTCCGACATTTCCGGGCTTCCCATAACCGATTGAAGTCGTTCCCGTGTCCTATCCGTCGTCTTTGGAAAGAAACTTCCGGCCGAAGTCATCGGTTTTACAGTCAGGGTATAAAACAAACGAGAACTTTCATCGCCGTTATGATATAATCCCAGGGCAGTTTCACTGCCGGCGCAGAGCTTTTTATAAAACGCACTTTCTTCCTCGTTGTTCAGTACGGTATAGAAATTCTGCTCTGCATTCTTTTGCTGTTTATCCACCCACCTGTAAACCTCATCAAGAGAGGAAGCAACATATAATTCATTAACTGCACCGTCTTCAATGGCCAACTCATGAGAGTTTTCCTCATAGCAAACATAAACCGTATTGCTTTTCATAACCGCAGCAGGCTCTGCCGCTTGTCTTTTCTCATCGACATCAGCCAGACGGTTGATCGCCCTGATCAGCGCCGGCAGCTGATGCTCAAAAAAATTTTTTCCGTACATTGTCTCGTGAAGTTGAAATCCCATTTTTATTTCTCCTTTTTCATCTTTTGGTTTTTAAGATACACCTGTCTTGCGCTGAGGCCTTCTTCATAGAGTTCGCAGCGCTCCATATCCGGCGTCCTTACTTTAATGGACGGTTCTTCTTTTCGTCCGAGCATGAATTCTTCCCTATGCTCCCAAAGCCAACGCCGATGAGCTTTTCCTTGCTCACTCCGTTCGACCATGCAGCAATAACCCCTGCCATCCTCTTTATAACGGTCAAGCCATTTGCAGCCATGACAGTTTTTGACCTGATATTCTGCGTTGCCGGTATTGTTCATACAAAACTTCCTTTCTGCTTTTCGTCTTTTAATGTGTAATGTTTAACGATGACAGCGAAATACGGATACCCGTCACGCTATCTTCTTTAATGTCGGCGTCCACATAGAACTGCACACACCGTATATACTCGCCACGCTGTACCCCCGTCCGCCATCCGGCAGAGCTGTGCCGATGTACTTCATCGGAAGCACAACATCCTTTTCAAGCTCTATTTCAAGAATTGAGCCTGCACCGGACCAGTTGTCATAAAGACCGCATACAGCCGACTTATCAAGAGTGACTTTTCGTTTCCGGACAGTTCCGTTTTCACCTTTATCTTTCATCGCCTCGTTCAAATCAAACAGCTGCTCCACAGTCATCTCCACAAAAAAGGTCAGTGCATTCATATGCGAAGAACAATTATGAACTTCGGCACGAAGGCTTTTCAGCAATTCGCTCCCCGAATAATCGCAATGACGCATAGCCCGATTAAGCTGTCTCTTCTTGTATCCCTGCTGCCTTGCAAGCCAAAGAACAGATGCTTCTTCCTGGATCACATCTCCAAATCTTGCGTTATAGTGCGGAAAAATGTCATTGCAAACGAAGTCATAATTCCCGTCGCCGGTATCCACGATGATATCCACGCATACTTTTTGCTGAAGATAATGGTCCGTCGGGAGCTCAACGGTAACGTGCTCACGAATCCAGTCAACAATAAACTCTTCGTTATCATCAAATGAAAGCTCCGCATCGGTCCAATGCTTCTTAACGGTATCAATCACATCATCTTCATATTCGAAAATCAAATTCTGATACCAGCAAAACAGGTCCTCATTGAACACCTCGCGTGGATTGTCTGCTTCACACCACTTGATAATCGTGTTGTTTTCGGCATAATCACGGTAGTCCGCATAGATCTCGCAGGAAAAGAAGCCTTCATCCTTGTGATAATCGCAGGAAGTGTGATGAAAAATAATATCGGTAATAATCTCCGCAAGTCTCTTGTCCTTTTCCATAGTCATTCCTCCTGCTGATTCTTTTTGATCCAGGCATACTCATATTCTTCAAATCTGCACATCCTCATTGTCCGTCCTTCCTTTTGTAAAAATCCCGAGATAATAGTACTTTCCGTTGTTCGTTCCGAATGTTGCATACCGTGCGTGCATCCTACCGTCCTTGCACAGCACATGGTCGTGCGGTTCTCTGATTTGAAAGCCGCACATTTTGGACTGTGGGTTTAACCCGATCGGATAGGTAGCGTCGAGAAAATTCCAGTACAACTCCTCGCTGATTTCCTCTCCCGGTTTGCAGCAATCGGCAAAGTCGCCTTTCCATTGTTCTCTTGTAAACATCGTCATCCTCCTCAGTCCGCTTCAACAAACATTTCTCTTAGGATGGCGTTTGGCAGCTCACAGATTATTACGGCTTTCCCGTCAGTAACAAGCGCCGTTTTAATCGATCCCTCCACAGCTTTTACTCTGAGAAATTCCAGATCCGTAACAGGCGACCACCAAAAATCCTTATCGGGTTCCGATGGTTCTTCAAGCTGCTGTTTCAAAGAAGAAAGTGTGCCTTCTTTTCCCGGAGATAGGCCGGATAACTTCCTGTATTCATCCACACTCAGTATCTGCCTGTGGATGAGAATTCCTCTGCCTTCATTTCTGCTTTCGATTTTCATTCCGATTCCTCCTTATTTGTATAAAATGAATGCGTATGAAATTTGGAATACGGTAATGAAAATGGCAAGTAAAAAGGAGCCGCAATACTGCGACTCCAATAAAAAAGGTGCGAAAGCCAAAGCCTTCACACCTATACTAACTTTATCCGTGTTCTATATCTTGCTATTCTCCCTGAGAAAGCCTTTGATCCGGTCCATATCAAGACGTTCAACCAATTCTCTGGCTCCGCCTTGCCGAGTAATATATGCCGATTCCCCGGTTCCCACATATCCCAGCAGCTGCGAATACGGATCATATCCTGCAGCTTGAAGTGCCGATATGACCGTTTTCATAGCAGCTTCAAACTGCATTTGATCCACATTCATCTCTCCCTTATGTTGTAGTATTTTAGCATAAGCTGTCGAGCAATTCAATCGTTAAGGACAATTTATCGGACTCTGATCAGAGAATTACCGCAAATACCGCACCTGAATTTCTCGGGGTGCTGTATAAGCTTACTAATTTTTTCACGGCAGAACTCCTTCCCACAGTGCTCACATTTGACCGCATATCGGTTAGTGCGTTTTTTTCGGATAGATTCAAGCCCCTTTTCTTCGGCGCTTGTTGTCCGTTTGATGGTATACTGCGGCAAAAGCCGGTTTACAGTCAGTGCAAGGTCTTTCCATTTCCCTTTGTGGCCGTAGCACCCCTTTACCGTATGAAGCAGTTCGTGCATAATCGTATTCTTTGCAGCCTGATCACTGACACTATCCTGCAGAAGTCTTGCAGATATGCTGATATCGAAAATCCCGGGCAAACATCGTTTACACTGCCCCCAGCGGTTCTTTGCACGGGTATTGATGAGCCATTGATTCACCTCGCCCGGCTGAATATTGATCGAACTCAGATCTGCTTCACATTCAGATGCCAACATCTCTAAATCTTTCATTTGTTGTCTCCATTCTCATTTCATATTTTTAACTGTCTTTGCACATCAGGACTTTATTCTTCTCAGAAAGAAAAGCAGCACTTTGACAGCAAGCCAAGCTGCAATCACAATCAAAAAAGAAAATTGTTTTCCCAATAATCGTGAAGCCGCAAAGGCCGCAAGAAAGGCAATTGCAATATCAACTGCGGACTTCAACAGAAGCAAAAGAAAAGGAACAGATAAGCACTTGACCATTTCCTTAAAATCCCCTTTTGTTTTTGCAAGGCTTTTATTGCTTCTCAGAAATCTCGCAAAATTACGCTCCGTTTTTCGGATCTTGCCGTCAATGGATTTCCATTCTCTCAATGTGTCGTATGTGTACGCCTCTTTCCTGCTGCATTCCAATTCCAAGGCATAACGCAGCTCCTGCACATACTCACCGTAGGCTTTAAGATGCAAGCTTGCCATATAATTTTCTCCCTTTCTTTGCAGCTTCTTCCCAAAACGGGTCGTATGCAAATGCGATGTCATACCAATCACCGCTGCCGTCATTCGCCTTGAAAATTTCAGCAAAGCAGCGTATACTGCTCTGCTTTCGGAATTCTTCCAATATCCTTTTAGACTTGAGAGACACCTTCACATACAGATCGCTGTAATGATGACTGATTTCCTCGGGCGGAACTCCGCCGTCCAAAAAGCATTGATACAAACTTTTTATCGTTTCCATAAAGTTCTCCTTTAACAAAGGGAGGCAGACTGATAACAGCCTGCCTCCGGTTACTTACGACGCCTTTTCCTTCGGCGGTCGGATCAGGTACTTCAAGTCGTAGTTCGTATACAGCTTGCCGTCCTTTTCTTTCTTGCGAACAATGACAACGCAGGCAACAAAGGCTCCCTTCAAGCCATCCGTCATCTTTTTCATATCCGGGGTATCCTGACCTTCTCCGGCAGCCCACGCCGCAACGGAAATCAGTCCGCCGTCCCCTTTGGTTGTATCCTTGCGGAACAAAAGCATATTCACATCGCCCTTGTCCTTTACATCGACGACATAGCCCTGAATCAGAGCCAGTTGTCTTGAATCTGTTAAATCATACGGGTTAACCATTCTTATTCAATCCTTTCTCGTCTGCTGTTTGCTCGCCAAACGGCTAAAATGTCCGATGGACTATGAAATATTTGTCCTCTGCTTTCGGGTCGGTTCCGATCGGAACAAAACCCATTTCTCCGCTGCCTTCGTCTCTTGCGGTACGATCTCTTGTTGCGTCAACACTCCACCACTGACCGTCTGCATAAACACGGTTCCACGCATGCCGAAATGTTTTGTTTGTGCGATATGTGCCGTCAAGCACATAGCACGGAATGCCTTGTGAGCGGCACATAGCCGCAAAAAGGCAAGCGTAATCGAAGCATACTCCTTTTCGGTTTTGCAGAACCGTTTCCACATCAAAGGTCTGATAAAAAAGCGTTTCGCAATCGTAATCATACGATATGTTTTCAATGATCCATTCCCGATAAACAGTCACTTTTTCCATATCGCTTTCGCAATGCACAGACAGCGAAGATACAAAGGTTTCAAACTCATTGTCCCACAGAATTGCCGCTCCGTTTCCTGTGCCGGTGTCTGCAATCTTCTGTGAGTCAATAACGATCCATATTGCAGCTGCCAACATAACAAGCGACAGCAACACCTGCACAGTTTTTCTCATTGTTTCAATCAGACGATGGAAGTGAGCACATAATCAACAAAGTGCTCTGTTCTTTCGTCCTTAACCTCCTTGCGGCTCTCCATGCGGTACTCTACCAATACGGGATCGCCGTTCTTCCGGCGTCCGGCACGAAATTTGAGCTCATCGTTGTCTATGACAAAGCGATGCACTCTTTTCAGTTCCCTGCCGCTTTCATGACGAACGGTATCTCTCACCAAAAGACTCCAACGGTTCTGCCCGTCATACGAGCGTTTGATCCCGGCGAATTCGCCCTGCAATATGCCGGCATTCAGATACGGCACACTTATCGGCTCTTCACCGATCACTTTACCGAAGACGGCCCGATCGGCAATTCTGTTATGATAAAAAGTTGAAACGCCGTTTTCGTCCTTTCGGTTATTCGTTGAAAGGTAAAAGTGAAGGTACAGGATACGACCCTCCTCCCCTTTTTCGATAAGCTCCTCTGCCAGACCGTCATAAGCAATAAACTGGATAAAATACAGAGGTCTTTTCTTCGTTTCGGGATCGGCATTGCCGCCCTTTACCTTCAGAGTTACCAATGCAACGCCTGTTTTTGGAGAATACACATCCCCTGCAATGATTCCCTGACAGTGCCCTGAGTTGATGTTTGTGCTGTGTAACGCCATAGTTGTTTTTCCTTTCTCAACAATAAAGAATTTTCAAGACACCGCCATGGAATCGGAAAATACAGAAAGCCTGAATATCGCTTTACCGCTTATTTCGTTCTGCGCACGATATAGACCTCATCGGAGCAACCATCGTCGTCATCGTCCTCCTCGTCGTCATAGTCATCTTCTTCGTCTTCTTCATCTTCGTCGCCGCAGCAGTAACCGCAACAGGTCGGCTGCGGATACTCATACTTGACGCCGTTGATTTTTTCAATGATCTCGCTGTCGGCGCTGAGTGCCGAACCGAAAGTTCCGTGTGCCTTTGACATCAGATCAAACATAACATTTTGGTAGATCTTTTCAAACGAAATCGATTCAACTCCCAGATACGCCTCGTTGAGCATCAATGCCTCAACCGCCTTATGCGTGTTGTCGATGATAGAGGTTATCGTCTCGTCAAGCAACAGCTGCAGCAGTTCAAACTCATCCGGTTTAAGAGCGAGAATCTGGAAATCTTCAAGCATGCCGCACATATGGGAAAGTCTTTCGCTTTTCTGCAAGGTTTGCAGTTCCAGAAGATTGCCGGAGCAAACCATCTGATTCTTTACAGCCCCCGGAACAAGCAGGCATTCACCAACCAACGGATGATAATGATAGATCTCCTCACCGTTTTCGGTTGCAACCTTGACCCTTTGGGTAAGAACATACATCATATCCGGTTTCTGTTCCGTTGAAGGCTCGATTTGCGCCAACTCATCATAGAGTTTTTTCAGAGATTCCCGCATTGAGGGATCCTGCATCACCATTTCCGTAACCTTCGCCATAAATTCATTGTTGTTCATAATACCGTTCTCCTTTTCAATATTTCATTCTGCATGTTTCCTGCTCTGAGCCGCTCTGCAATCGGCAATCAGACGGTCGATCGCCGCATATGCCGCACTTCCCGGTTCATAGCGTCTGCGGCAGCCGATGAGCGTATCCGAAAGATACCCCATAGAATCTGCCTCCGGGTCTTTGAACTTTTCGATGATGGCGCCGATTTCTTCATCCGATGCGCCGAGACTTCGCAAAGTTCCGTTTGCCTTTGCCAGGATAAGAGCTTCCCGTGTCATATCCTGATTCCAATTTTGCACCTTGTCTTGAATTTGCATTTTGTATTCCTCCTTAATATTTTTAAAGGTTGCAGTGGGATATTGATTAACGCCGTCTCATTTGGCAAGTAAAAAGCGCCTCGATTTCTCGAAGCGCTGAAATTTATTTTCTGATATAGTGATTATCTGCCGGATTGCGCAGACCGAATCTTGAATGATCTACAATAGGGATCTCTTCTTCGGTGTACTCAGCCTCATATCCGTCATCTTCTATTCCGCCGAGCAATTCTTCCATATTCTCCGCTGCCGACTGTTCCGTCTCGGCGTGCCCGTCATCTCCGCAGTCACACTCGGTGTCCGGTGAGGGTAGCTCCGAAATCTCTTCTTCAAATTTCCAAAGCTCGCTTGCATTCAATTTCCTGAACAGATCGTTTGCCGGCGATCCTGCCCCGAAATCCTGACCCGAAAGCAATGCGCAGCATTCGGTAACAAACTTTCCGGCATCGTCATTTTTGCCCGTAAAGAGCTTTGCAATCTCGGCTTCGTTTGCCGTTTTGTTTTCCTTGATAATCCGGCATAGGTTCTCGTAAAATTCTTTCTCATAACCGAAGTTCGGAATTGATTTCAGCTGTTCTCCTCTGATTCCCGCAAGGAAACACAAAAGCAGGGTAATTTTGTCGGTCTCCGCATTCCGAAGGTGTGCATCAAGCTCGTCCTTTTTACACCGGGATACATCTCCGGCATTCGGGAAAAGCCCGTCAAAGGTCAATGCATTCAAGACATATTCTATCTGAAACTGCCTGCCCTTCAAAACGGCTCTTACCATTAAAAGCAGTTGGATCTTCTTACTGAGCGGAAGTGTGACTACCCGTTTCATTTCATCACGGACGCCGGCATCCGGACTGAATCCACGCTTTAGCGCAAGTTCAAAGCAAAGGGTACAAAAATAGTTTTTATCACGGATGGGCGCTGCCGTTTTCCGCAGCACCTTCCCATTCAAATCGTCCATACCGGCAAGTTCATCGTAGACGCCGCCGTCTGCCCTTAACATCATAGAGCAGACTGTCAACGGTTGGCATATCGTTTTAGACAGCTTCTCCATATCGCCGCCGATCAATCTGATCCTGACATTCTGCTGTGCAAGCTTTGCGTCGATTCCGTCTCCGATGTGCGTTATCTCTTTAAAATCCCTTTTCATAAGCACATCGCTCAAAGCGTCCGCCGGGGCATCGGTGATCAGATAAACTGTTCCGTCGCACTTTCCGTCGGAAAGGATTGAAAACACCGTTTCCCGATATGCGTAGCATATGATTCCGTCATCTTCTAAGCCGTGCAGCAGTTTGTAAAGTTGCTCTCTATTCATCGTATCCTCCGTTGAATTCCGACATCCTTTTTGCCAAAGTTTCTGCGGAAAGCATACTCAGTATATGCGTGCCGTTCATCAAAACCACGACGGATCTCACCATCTTTCGCTTGGATGCATCGATCAGTTTTTCGCTGTTGTCTCCGTCCTTGAGTCGCGCGACCTCTTTTTTGATTTTTACATAATCAAATCTCGTAATCACATTTACCTCATCGGCACGCACAAAAGTGCCGTTGCCGACATTCAGCATATCAAAGTTCATTGTCATCCCTCCCGTCCTTTTCTTCTATCGGGGATAAAATGTGCTCTATCTTTTTGGGATCTGCCTGCTTCAGCAGCTTGTTTGTTATCAGGTTGAGCATAATCACATCACTCCAAAACATCCGCAGCGAATGGTGATCCCGCAGCGCCGTTTTCATAAGCGCATTCAGATATTTTTCCACTCTTTTACGGGATATATTGAGTGTTTTTGCGCACAGCTCCACATCCCATTTATTGAGCATCATTTTATAAATCCTGTTTTTCACCTTTGCACCACCGTTCCGTTTTTATGTACGGGCGCCGCTGTTACGCCGCCCTGTGTTTTACCCGTATAAAATCATTCGCTGTTCCTTTGTATACAGCCGGAATTTTTCGCATTTACCGGTCGGATGCATTATGGTAAGCATTGCACCGGAAAAGTGATAATTCAGATCCCTCGGAAACATAATGTCCTGCACGGTCTTCTTAAACCGCACACGCACCGCTTCCTTACCGACATCAATAGGAACAAACAAGCGTCCTGTCTTATAACCGTAAGCATTCACAGCAGCAAAACGGCCGCCGTCTTCAAACAATTCCATAAGCTCTTTGTGATTGGACGGGTATTGTACCTCCAATTGTGTCAAACGCTCCTTGATCCTCTTGAATTCGTCCTTTACCGCACGGCAGTTTTCCGCATTCAGAAATTCAATATCCTGTACCTGCCGAATCCTGCGCCCGGTCAGACGGGAGATCCAACTGCACGCTTCAAAAACAGTAATGCCGACAGCTCTAATTGCTTCAAACAGAATTCCTTTTATGACTTTGCGTTCCGCATGAAGCGCTCTGTCCGCCATAGTGCCGATTATCCTACCGTCCGCAGAAATATCGGCATACGCTCCGCACTCGCAGGCCCAAACACATCCGTTAGTGTCATCAACACCGGCCCCGAAGAATTCCGCCCGTGATATTTTTGTGGGCGTAGCGCCGCAATACGGGCAGACATCTCCGTTCTCTGCATCTTCATCGGATGGGGTCAGGGAATTTCGCACTGCCTCAACAAACACCGCATACCCATCCGCTTCTTCCGGGAGTTCCCCGACAGAGGCGGAAAACTGCTCAAACACCTTATTAAACAGCGTGGCGGCTTCGGATTTTGTCAAGGCGTTTTTAATACCGGCATCTGCACAAAACTCGTCCGTTGACAATGCGGCTTTGAAAGCCTCGTATGCTGCCGAAATTACAGATGCACCATAGGTCTTCTTAAACTCTTCGACCGATGAGCGCAGATGTTCCTTTGCGGCGGAAAACGGCGACATAACTGTCGGATTTTCAAAAGCACGCTGTTCGTAATCGCTCATCGATAATAAAGCGTCAAAGCTATCCAATCCCTGTCTGAACTGCTCACTCATACCCAGCACAAGAATCAGGTTGTTTGCGGCTTTCCTCAATTCCTTTTCTTCCGTTATCATAATAAATTCCTCCTTATTTCGTCAGATGTTCACGGAAGAAGTATTTGCGCCGACAGCAGAAAAGGCAAGTATTTTATTCGCCTTGGGTTGTTTCACTATCTGTGCTTTCCGTTGTTACTTCATCGGAGCTCTCATCGGATGTATTCTCCGTCTGCTCCGGCTCGCTGCTGTGGTTCGGGAAAATAATGTTGCCGTCCTTATCAACCTCCTGCCAACCGTATGTCCCGTCACTGAACTTTACAAGCCAGTAATAATGAATGCCGTCCTCCTGCTCCGAGTAATAGACATCCGTATAATTGTCTACAAGCTTGTACCCCTCCGGTATTTCCACGCCCGAGGGCAGCGTATGCTCAGCCGGGGGAATGTAGATCTGTTCCCCTGACTGTGGAAGCGTCAAATACACAATAAAGCAAATGACAATCAAGGCTATAATTGCAATTCCGAGTATTTTTTCAAGCTTCATTATTCCTCCTATTCTCCGCCAAGCGCAATCAAAGCAAGCAGAGCCTCACGGTCTTCATCCGTTTCGCCGTGCTCTTCCTCATTGACCTGCGTTTTCGGCTCCTCATAAACGGTCGGTTTTGAAATCTCCCGTTCTTTATTTGCTTTCGGTCTTGACTTGGCGGCAGGCTCTGCAAAACCGAAAAGCGCTTTGCCGGTTGCGGTCATTTGAGAATGCAGGTGCTTACGGATGATGCTTTTGATTTTTGAATTTCGCCTGTATACCGGTATTGAAGTAATTAATTCGATGATATCGGTATCATCAATCAGCATATAAACATCGCAAGGCGTGTCATCAGCGGATATCCTGTCGAACACAGGCAAAACAGCAATCTCTCCGCACACTTCCGCTTTGAGTATCTGGCTGACATAGCTCGTGAGCATATTGCACCTGATAGAATGTCTCCATCTGCACAAATCACGATCCGTTTCATTCAGGCGAAGATGCACTCTCAATCTCTTTCCCATTATCTGCTGCGGGAAACGAGCAGATTATAATATCCGGTCACATTTGCTCTCGATGCTGTTTTCGCATCCCCTGCCAAGGAGATATCAAGTGCCTGTGTTTCCTTATAATACTCTCGGATATACTTTTCCCATGCGACGCCGGTTCCGCCTGTCAGAAGAATAACATCCACATTCATCATGCTGTTATACGCCGTATTCAATTCGTCAAGGAGCTCCACACATACAGCTTTCAGATTGCGATAAAAGTCCTTTGTGAAATCATACGGGATTTTCTTGGGACCATAGTGGACAACGCCCGTTTCAAAGGCCTTTTCAAGGCTGTAAACGGATATATCCGCACGATTGCCGCTGGTTTCAAGTATGTTATCGCAGGTTCTTTGGTAAACCTCCTGCATCGCATAATTCTCCCATGTGAGCGCAATGCCCTCCCGTGTTCCCTGTATGCAGTGGAAGGTATCGGTCGTATGAAAACCGGCATCAAGAATCAGAACATTCTTTTTAAGAAGTGCCGGATTGGTCATAACGCCGTCTGAGTTGATCACGCTTGCCATAAGCGTTCCGAACGGCTGCTTGCAGATAAAAACATCCTTTGCGTCAAGCTTGATACGGACATTGACCCACGGCCGCTTTCCGACCTTGACCGAATATCTGTGTTCACCGACAAACTTATTTCGCAGTTCTTCCGAATCCTGCACGATAAACTCCGGCGGCAGACCGGTCTGTACCTTTATCGGTCTGTCGTCAATATCATAACCGCCCTCCGGCAAGTCCTTGAGCTTTGAAAAGAACAGCCCCACACGCAGCTGCACAAGAAAATCCTCCGATTGCACACGCTGGCGCCCGAGCAGCATCGTCGGTTTGACCGCCGTACTGCCATGAAGCAATGTTTTCTTTGCCAGTGAGCCGACATACCACACACGCCCTTTTTCATCCCTGTAACGAATGTCCTCCGAGCCGACAAGAAGCGGCGCATCATGCCGTTCTTTTACCACAATGCTCGGAATCGTAGAGGCATTGAACGGGCTTTGAATTTTAATGCCCGAATACCCGATATCTATTCCGCATAAAAGCGTTTCGGATATCGGGCACTCAAGCTGCTGAAACACGATCTGTGTTTGATAGCAGAATTTTTCAAGCAAGTTTATTCCCTCCTGTTATTGTATTTGATAAAAGCAAAAGCCGCTGCATTACTGCAACGGCTTTACATCAGTGCAAGCGATTGACGCCGACTGTCACTCCGGTTTCATAGTCATATTCAAGTATTTCAAATGAGTAAACATGACTCAATATCTGCTTCCTCCAAGTATAGCCGATTACACTGCCCTTTTTATTCAGTATTTTCACGACTTCATCGATCAGCCTTTCGTGTACGGCAGCCGGGAAAGTAAAAGCGCAATCTGCTTTCTCGCACCTATAACAAGGTCCGCCGCTGCCGTTTTCTAAGATCAGCTTCGGGCGGTCATCTTCATGCCGGCCGCATACGAGTTTTATGAAATTCCAGGATACGCCCGTGATCTTATCGATCGGCTTATAAATACCGTCTTTCGTTTTTCCCACAGTCTCACCGCCTAATCAAAAATTTGCTGCACACGCCCGATTTTACCATCCGTAAGTCTGACCTTGATTCCCCGTGAATGATAGGCGGAATTCGTGAGAATATCCCGGACAACACCCTCGGTCAGTCTGCCGCTTTTCTGATCTGCTTTCAGAACGATCTTGACGCAGATGCCCGGGCGGATATTTTTGCGCAGTGTTCCGGCACCAAAGCCGTTATTCATTCAGATGACCTCCTTGACAAATAACCGTTTTCCTAAATTGCTGAGAGAATATAGTACATGTTTTTCGATTTGGCAAGCCCCGTTTCGGTATTTTTTATTTTTCCGGTATCAACGATATATCGCTTTCGACCTCATTCCCCCACACATCCCAGCCGTCTGCTTTTCTCCGCGCAAACAATTCAATCCGTGGTAAGTCACCCATAAGGTCGAGTATTTTATCTCTGGCTTCGTCCGGCTTTTGACTATGACTGCGCAGCGGACTGATGATAAACTGATGGACCTTGGGAGATCTTCGTTTCGGATGGCCCTTTGTCGCAAGCAGACAGATTTCGGCGTTCCCCCGCGTCCAGAAGCCGAGACCGTAAAACCAGCCTTGTCCGTTCTTATTCCTTTTGAGCCATACAAAGGCGACGCTTTTATACTGAAAGCCCCATGCTTTTATTGTTTGCAGAGCCTCCCGCAGCTTTGGAAATGTTGCCCACAAAAACAGCACAGCATCTTTGTCTGCAATATCGGCAACCGGGAGACTGCAAATATCTTCCTGCGTCATGGTGGAATAGATCTTTTCTGCTGACCCCTGCACTCCGCTTCTGTCATATCGCCAGGGCGGATCCGCATAAATAATCTGATATTTTTTCATCCGCTCACCCCGTTCAGCCGGACATCACAGTCTACCTCATTACCCCAGGCATCCCACCCGTCGACTCTTTGCCTCGCAAACAACTCGATCTTCGGAACATCTCCCATCAGCTGCTCGATACGATTTCTCGCTTCCTGTGGCTTTTTGCTATGCTCCTCAACATGTGAAATTATAACCTGATGAACGCTTGCCGACTCACGCTTAGGGTTACCTCTTGTCGCCAGCATACAGATCTCACTGTTTGCTCTCGTCCAATATCCGGTTCCCCAAAACAAGCCATCCGACTTTCGGTTGCGCTTGATCCACACAAACGCCACCGTCTTGTACTCAAACCCCCAGGATTCCATCACATCAAAGCTCTGCCGTAAAAACGGTATGGTCGTCCACATAAAAAGAGCACAGTCTTTGTCGGCAAGCTCCGACACAGGCAATGCTTTTATGTCTTCCAGTGACATTGTCGGATAATGCTTGTCTGCCGATTTGCCGAGACCTTTCTTTGAATATGTTTTGAACTGCCAGGGTGGGTCTGCATAGATAACCTTATACTTTGCAGAAATTGCGGCTATCACCTCCGAACATAATTATTTTTGCCTATTCAATCGGGCTATGTAGGAAAGGCCGCTTAAGCAGCCTTTTCCTCTGGTTTGATGCCATATTTTTTGACGGCGCGCCGGCAGGCATATACCTGCTTGGTGAAGTCTTCGCTCGGTGCGTTTTCAAGATCTCTGGTGGCAAAATACCAGCAGCTTTTATAGTTATAGTCATACAGATATTTGACCGTCCAGTTTTTCCCCTTGCACTGCCCCTGCGTAACGATAAATGTATCCGGGTCAAGCTGCTTATCCGTATACAGCCCGACACCGATATCATTCCACCATTTCGGCAGGCTCTCGACAGATGCCCCGGCAGGAGCATTTTGCACTTCATCGACTTTTTCTACCGTCTGCTCTGCATGATGCTCTTCCGCTTGCTTTTCGGGCGCTTTCTCAGGTACCGTTACAGACCGATGTTCGTCCGAAAACGGAATTTCACTTCCGCCGTAGATCTTGCCGTACAATCCGACAATTCCGAGCACCGCTCTTTCATAGGCACGGTTATCTGCGGTTTCGGCAGGATACTGCTGCAGATATTCACTCCACAGATTATCCTTTACACCGTTTGCTTCCCCGACAGCACAATACCGTGTGCCGTCACTCATCTCTGCTTCACGGCAAAAAACAAAACTGCCGGGATCGTGGCTGCTCAGCAGCGTCGGCGGGCCAACCTTGATTTTGGCGTTGTTTGCCAGATTGATGACGGCGTGATGCTTGAGAATGATCTTCTTTTTATCGCTGTAAATAAAGTCATCCTTCTCAACGAATTCAAACTCAACCTCATTCACAAAAATCACAAGCACACCGTTATCCCGAATTTCAAAGTTTTCCGGCATCAGCATAAACTATTCCTCCTTACTCTATTTTAAAGTTGCTCTGACATTCTGTTATCCGATCACTATGTTGGCAAGTAAAAAAGAGAGAGGATCACCCACATCCTCTCCCTTCGTCTGTTACAGCTTACACTTTTCGGCAACTTCCTGTTCGTCAGGCTCCTTTGGCTCAACAATCGGCGGTTCTTCTTCGTCGGAATTATCGCTCTCCTCCGAAGCAACTGTCTCGTCTGCATCGTCCTTTGTCGGCTCATCCTTTGTCTCGGCTTTTTCCGGAGTTTTGGCGGGCGGCGTACTGTCCGTAGGTTCGTCATCCTCGTCCAGAATCTTCTTGATCTTTTTGAGACTGAAACCTTTTTTCAGAAGTGCGATAATCACCACGGCAAGCAAAACGCAAATCAGTATGTTCTTTACGATATTGAAAAACAGCCTTGTTTCAAGCTGCTTTTGCATGGAAGATTTCCCCTCGCCCGTATAAAGGCTTTTCACTTCTTTTCCGGTAGTGTTATTCGCCCGGTCCACACGCTCTTTTACCGAATCAAAATCCGTAGATGTACTGTCTGTTTGTGATGTGCTTACCTGCAAATTCGAATCTGCGGTAGCTGTACGGTTCGGTTCGGGCAAAAAGCGGCATAGAACGACCAATGCGATAATAAATACCGCAACAAATGAGACCATATGCCATATGAACTTTTGAGTGCCTTTTGAAATTTCTTTTTCCATAGATAAACTGCTCCTTTGTCTATTATAATTGGGTATCTGCAATCTGATAGACAAGGAACAGTTTGGCAAGTAAAAACCCTCATCTGTCTTTACCAAAAAGAACTTGAACGACAACCTTATATAAAGCATGACAAGAAAAATAGCGGTGCGGATGCAATCAGAAATCCACCGCAAAGCCTATATTGGGCATCTGGCGAAGGACAAGTCCGCTGTCCATTACTTTCTACAACATAGGAAGTTTCTGTGCTGCATATCAAACATGGCACAGAGTTTTTTCATTTCTGGCGATTTTGAGAGTTGCATTCGAAGCCTTGCACGCAGGACGCAGCTTTGTGCTTCACGGAATTGAACGATAACTAATCAAACCGAAAAAGATCACGCAAAGCCGAGCACCGGCTACTCTGTGTTGTGTATCACGGAATAGTGCAATCCATAAGCTGCAAGAGTCAGCATAGAGCTTTCAAAGCCCTTTTGTAGCACCTCTGGGTTTTCGGTGTAGGCAGTCCAGCCAACACTTTCATATAGTGGCAAGATCTCCGATTCGTCGTATGTGCGGGATTCTCTGATTTCTATATAAGTAACTTCCAGTTGAATTTTTGATTGGTGTGTTACTTATCTTAGCGCAATCTCATAATTAACCTCTCCACGATTAAGCCCTGGTGATGACGTGCTGGGGCGATGCATCCATTTCGTTTACCATTTCTTTGATGAAATCTGGGTTGCTTGTCAGCTCTGCAAGTTTATCAATAGACATCCAGCCAAGGACAACATTGCAGTTGTCCTTGTGGGACACAAATTCGTCGATGCCTGGAATGTCGGAGCCTCCAACCAGATCAATCAGATGCTCGGTTCGTTGTTATTCATTTACTGCTTGACTTTCCAAAGCGGCGTACACAGTTACCCTGATGATTTTCAGATGTTGACCGCTTTTTGCGGACAGGGTTCAAGAAAGGATGTAAGGATGTAAGGATTTAAGAATGTGAAATGTATCGTTGGAAAGAGCAGATGGCACAGCGGTAGAAATTCTCATAAATTTCTGCTATAATACAATCAAAAGAGCCTGATTTGGGACGATGTTATTTTGCGTTGCTTGAGGCAACGCCGCTTCCCGCACTATAATGAGAGTGCAAAGGAGGAATGCACTATGTTTCAGGATAACCTAAAAGCACTTCGCAAGAAGAAGGGTATCACACAGGAAGAGCTGGCGGCAAGGCTGAATGTCGTAAGGCAGACCGTCTCAAAATGGGAAAAAGGTCTTTCCGTTCCCGACTCCGAATTGCTGATAAAGCTGGCGGAAATTTTAGAGGTACCGGTAAGCCGGCTGCTTGGCTCCAAAATCGAAGCGGAAGAACAGCCGGACGCATTGGCGGAACAGCTTTCCCGAATCAACGAGCAGCTTGCGATCAAAAACAGGCGGGCAAAAAGAGTCTGGAAAGCGATAGCGTTCATCGTCGGCGGCATTATTGCCGCATATGTTCTGATCTTAATTCTTGCAACCGTCTTTACCTTTTCGCCCAACCACTCCGGCACAACAGACAGCTCGCATTCTATTGAGTCGATCGTGGAAAAGGAATGAGGATCGGGCGCTTTTATCTCTGCGGTACGGGAATATCCCGTGCCGCAACTGCTTCTCCCGAACTTTTCGGCAGAAAAATTTATGGTATCGGCTCACAATAAGGCTTTTTCATAAGGTTTGCGTTCCATAGGTCGAACATAGAAACTAAATAAAAGCGAATGCACAGAATACGGAACAAAGAGATGATTTACATATGTTTCACATAGCATGGCGCGTTAAAGCTTGAAAAAATAAAAATTTTGTGCTATAATATGTTTGATGGTATCCGTATAGAGATACTGAAATATCAAGAACAAGATAAAGAGGCAGAACAAAACCGACAAATTATTTAAACCAAAAACTCTCGACGGGAGGTAACCGCCAATGAAACACAATAAGATTACAAGCGCAGAGAAATGACTTTTCCCTTGCGCTTTTTTGTTATTTTTGAAGGGAGTAACGACGAGGAAATGAATCACAAAAGAACAACGGACTTGATCCATAACGTATCGTAACATTAAAAGCCGCGTGATTGATTATAAATATGACATCATAAAAATATTTCCAAATCAATCCAGTCAGCAAGAATAAAATTACAATCGGCGAGGATGAGATATATGATACTTGAATTAAACAATATAGATAAGTCTTTTGGCGAGAAAGAGGTTCTCAAGGGTGTTTCTTTCACGGCAGAGGGTGGCAAAGCGTTCGGACTTCTGGGCAGAAACGGTGCGGGTAAAACGACGTCTATCCGTATTATTATGAATGTGTTTCCCGCAAACGGCGGAGAGGTGCTTCTGGACGGAAAGCCGCTTGACTATCACAAAATCGGGCTTGGATATCTTCCCGAAGAAAGAGGACTTTATCCGAAGAAACCTGTTATTGACCAACTTGCATATTTTGCGGAACTGAAAGGGTTGAGTGCAAAAGAGGCGGTCAGGGCGGTTGATTACTGGCTGGACAGGCTCGGTATGACCGAGTACCGTAACAAACGGCTTGATACCCTTTCAAAAGGAAACCAGCAGAAAATTCAGTTGATAACGGCTCTTGCGCACAATCCGCACATTGTCATTCTTGACGAGCCTTTTTCGGGACTTGATCCCGTAAATGCCATGCTCCTGAAGGACGTGGTAAAGGAACAGATTTCGCAAGGGAAAATCGTTTTATTTTCAAGCCACCAGATGGCGTACATAGAGGAATTTTGCGACAGTATCGCTATTCTCAGCGCGGGCAGAGTTGCAATCAGCGGAGATTTGATTGAAATCAAGAGGAATTACGTGCGCGATAAATTAGTGGTAAGTACAACAAGCCCCGAACGGATAAAATCCGATTTGGGCGAGTCTTGCGCCGAACGCGAGGACGGCACGCTTATTATTCAACTTGCAAGCCCCGCTGAAAAGCAGTCTATGATGAAACGGCTTGTAGAAACCTATGATATTGACGAGGTAAAAGTGTTTGAACCTTCCCTTAACGATATATTCGTAGAGTACGCAGGCGAGCAGGTGTAAGGAGGCAAAGCGATGAAACAGTTTGGAAAAATACTTAAATTCGAGCTGAAAGGCTATCTTAAAAACAAAGTCTTTGTGGGCGTCACGATCTTTCTTGTAGTCGCAATCGCTGTTGCCATGTTTATTCCGAATATTATATCGGCGCTCAAGTCCGGGACAACACCGCCAAAGGATCTTCCCGTAATGCTTGTTTACGCCGAAGACGAAACCCTTTCGGAAACCGTAAAGGAATATTTTACGCAAGCCTTTACGGGGTATAACGTAAAGGTTGCGGACGGAACACTTGACGATATAAAATCACAAATTACAAGCGGCAGCGTAGAATGCGCTTTTGTTTTGAACAGTCCGTCGTCTTACACTTATTACGTAAACAATCTCAGTATGACGGATTCTAATCAGGCAATTGCGAACACGGTATTGCAAGAGGTTTACAGAGTCAATGCCATGATACAGAGCGGGCTGTCACCCGAACAGGCGAAAGATATTATGTCGGTGGTTATCGAAAGCGACACGATGACTCTCGGTGTTGACCAGATAAAGAATTATTTCTATACTTACATAATGATACTTGCCCTATATATGGTTATTATGCTTTACGGGCAGCTTGTTGCGACCAACGTAGCAAGTGAAAAGAGCTCTCGCGCCATGGAAGTTTTGATTACGAGCGCAAAGCCTACAAGTATGATGTTCGGAAAGGTTTTTGCGTCCTGTATCGTAGGCTTTACTCAGCTTGTGCTTGTGTTCGGGTCGGCATTGCTGTTCTATAATATCAACAAAGCGCAGCTGCAGAATCCGGTAATCGCTTCAATATTCGATATGCCCGCAAGTCTGTTCATTTATATGCTCGTGTTCTTTGTTCTCGGCTTTTTGATTTACGCTTTCCTTTACGGCGCAATCGGCTCAACCGCGTCCAAACTTGAAGATATAAGCACTATGGTGCTGCCTGTCACCTTCCTTTTTATTATTGCTTTTATGGTTGTTCTGTTCTCGATGATAGGCGGCAACGTAAACTCCGTGTTGATGAAGGTATTCTCGTATATTCCGTTCACTTCGCCTATGGCTATGTTTACGAGGATCTGTATGAGTACGGTTGCCTGGTATGAAATTTTCATTTCTATTGCAATTCTAATCGGCTCTACAGTCGGTATCGGCATTCTGTCGGCTAAAATTTACCGTGTAGGCGTGCTTCTTTACGGCACACCACCGAAGCTTACAAAAATTATGAAGGAGGTTTTTAAGAAACAATATGGATAATAAAGCAAAACAAGGCGGGCTTGGCATCGTATCCGTTCTGACGATTATCTTTATTGTGCTGAAGCTGTTGGGAGTTATCAAGTGGAGTTGGATATGGGTGCTTTCGCCCATATGGATTTCCGCTGTGATTGTGGTCGCTGTGTTTTCTGTTATCCTGATTGGCGGAAGGATTAAAAAGGGGAAATGGTA
>ERZ779888.491-NODE-491-length-47552-cov-4.575405_pt1 | contig 47552 bp, 49 predicted proteins | sample MGYA00511245_ERZ779888 | MGnify/ENA primary metagenome ERZ779888 (study PRJEB29588, sample SAMEA2155255) | human gut metagenome | biome: human gut; feature: human-associated habitat; material: faeces | place: Denmark | collected 2008/2010 ...
TTTTCAAGCATGAAAATAAGTTTTTTACTACAGTAAAATAAAAAATAAGAAGGGGTTGAAAAGCTTGATTTTATTGTAAAAATACTAAGATTTTAGTATAATTATATTGTAATAAATAATAGATAAGAGAGGAGATATTAAAAATGAACAATTTGAATTTTGATTCATTATTCAAAAAATACGATTATCTCGTGTTTTTTGATACAGAGACAACAGGACTTGATCCGGAACGTGATTATATAACGGAGTTGGCTGCTATTAAGGTGGTCAAAGAAGAACAGGGAGTAGGATGGGTTACGAATATAGCCAGTAGCCTGTTAAAGCTCCCAGATGATGTTGTAATACCTGAATTTTTAGAAAAATTAACAGGTATCACAAATGAAGAGATCCGAAAGGAGGGACGGGATTGGAATATGGTTTACAACGAGTTTTCTAGTCTTTTTGAAAAAGACAGAAAAGGACTTGTAATTGCATATAATGCACAGTTCGATCTGATGTTTATGCAGCGTCAATTTCCGGCTTTTAAAGAACTGGATGTAGACTATTTAGATTCTCTGACTGTATTCAGAGAAATTGAACCATATCCTCATAAGTTGGCGGATGCGATTGAACGATTTGATCTGCAGGGATGCATCAATTCCCACTGTGCGGCAGATGATACGGCTGCATTAGTAATGGTTACAGAGGTGTTAAGTAACCGGTGTAATCTGTTAGATTACGTTAATTATTTTGGGTATGTTCCGAAATACGGAAAGCCAAAAAGTAAGATAGATAAGGTCAACTATTTTCCACAAAGCAGGAGGTGAAAGAGGTGAAAGTGAAAGAAGTCAGAGATGAATTTGGTGTACTTCAGGTTGTGGATGAAGAAAGAAGAAAAATCTACGATTACTGTAATCGTAAAAAGATCGTGACCTGGAATGCACCGATAATTGAGGATGGACAAGATTCCCTATTTTGGTGTTCATACCAAGAGAAGGGAACGATCGAGGAGATTGAAATGAGGATGCAGACCTGGCGAAATGGTGTAAAGCTTGCTTATGCTGTAGCAGTTGGGTTTAATGCATCGAAAAATGATCCGGAAAAAATAATTTGGGACCGGATTGTAAAATACGTATCCAGTCACCCAGCAGAGTTCTTTGATCAATGGGGAGACTGGAAAAAAGATCTAATTATTAGCGATGGGAGAATAAAAAATGAATAAAGTAGTTTTAGTAGGAAGATTGACAAGAGATCCGGAAGTGAGATATTCACAGGGAGATCATGCTACAGCAGTTGCGAGATATACAGTTGCAGTAGACCGCAGATTTAAGAGAGACGGTGAGCCGACAGCGGATTTTATTCCATGTGTTGTATTCGGACGTTCCGCTGAGTTTGCAGAGAAGTATTTTCGTCAGGGAATGAGAGTTTCTGTTTCAGGCCGTATTCAGACAGGCAGCTACACGAACAAAGACGGCGTAAAAGTATATACGACAGAAGTGATCGTGGAGGAACAGGAATTTGCAGAAAGCAGAGCAGAGAGTGATGCGAACAGAGCGAACTTCCAGCACCAGGCTGCACCGGCACCGAGTGCGGATGCAGGAGATGGATTTTCCAGTATTTCGGATGGTATTGATGAAGAATTACCATTCAACTAGAGGATTTTGAAATTCAAATTTTACATGGTGCTATTAATAGCCCCATGTAAAATAAATGTGGTATCATAATTAAAAGTGATACCATAGAATGAAAGGAAATAGAAATGTTAGATGAAAGGATGCCACAGTGGTATAAGGAATGGGGAAAAGAACATGAAAGCTCTGAGCCTAATGGAGTTTTCAGTTTTGTTGTAAGTGATTCAGAAAGAACAAAAAAATCAATTGTGGAACTGAACGAAATATTAAACCGCTGCGGAATAGAATTTAAAGTAAATACAGAATATGAGTGTCCGGTGATGACTGTGGCAATAGATTATGATACTTATTGTCGAGTGACTTGCCGGAGATCTGGAAAAAAGAAAAATTATCGGAAAGCGGAAAAGTACCGCTTGGATCCAACAGTTGGGGAAGTAATAAAAATGCGTGAGACAATGACGCAGGCAAAAATAATTGAGACAATAGGATGCCCAAAGGCAACCTATTATAGGACATGGAGAATATTACAGGCGAATCCGGAAGTTTATGACGAGAATGAAAAATTTTTTGAAATAATAGAGTATCATAATTAATTATGATACCAAGGGATGATTTTAGGTGCTAGTAATAGCACCTAAAAAAACTCCTAAAAAAGAAGAAAAAATTGACTAAGATATATATCGTGGTATATACTAATATTGAGAAAAAGAAAGGGGTGACGTATCATGATGACAGCAAAAGTTTTTGAAAATGGAAGAAGTCAGGCAGTAAGGCTTCCAAAAGAATGCAGATTTGCCACTGATGAGGTAGTTGTAAATAAGATCGGTGACATTGTGTTACTTATGCCAAATACAAATCGTTGGAGTTTTTTTCTCCAAGCGGTAGATCTGTTCTCTGATGATTTTATGGAGACAGGAAGGGATCAGGGAATGGAACAGGAGAGGGAAGAACTATGAGATATATGTTGGATACGAATATCTGTATCTATGCGATTAAGAAAAAGCCGGAGGAAGTGTTCAGGCGATTACAACAACATGATCCATCAGAAGTATGTATTTCAGCAGTCACCTATGCAGAATTAATGCATGGCGTGGAAAAAAGTAAAGCGGTGGAAAAGAATCGCCTTGCTCTCACGTTATTACTGGCCAACATTGAGATTCTGGATTTTGACAGTTTGGCTGCGGAAAGTTATGGAAAGATCTGGGCTGATTTAGAAAAAGCAGGAACACCAATCGGTCCATTGGACATGATGATTGCCGGTCATGCACGGTCATTAGGATATACGGTTGTTACAAATAATACAAAAGAATTTGATCGGGTAAAATCATTGAAAGTTGAAAATTGGGCAAATTAGTTGGAAGGGATGATTCTTCGGAATCGTCTCTTTTTTTAGTTTGGTATCAAAATTAATTTTGATACCATGTGAAAAGCAGATCAAAACAAAAATTTTCTTCCAAAGGGAAATCTTCCTTTTTCGTGTACCATTCCCCCATCTTCTGATCCGTTCCGAATCTCCCTTTTCCTGCCCGTCCCAGGAAGAAAAAAGGAAGAAAGCCCACAGGCTTTCCTGAATTAAAGAAACCACCCCGGCCCGCCTTGGCAAGGCGGGGATTTTTTTCTTCAAAACAGTTCTTTTATACTACCGTTCCTGTTGTGCAAATATGAAAAATTTCGTTATCAAAAATGTGAGGTGCTATTAATAGCACCTTGAATTTTAAAGGGTATAAAAGCTGTATTTTAAACTATCAATTTGTAATTTTTTCAAGCATGAAAATAAATTTGTAATTTTTCCTGGCAGGAAGGCTATGAATTACTACGATAAAATAAAAAATTAGAAGAGGTCGGAAAGGTCAATTTTATTGTAAAAATACTTAAATTTTAGTATAATTATATTGTAAAGAAAAAGAAAAAAGCCGACCGGAAAGAGCTACCAACTAAACCCGATCGGCACCCAACTTTAGAAAGGTAGGATCATTATAGCATGATCCAAAGGTGAAAAGCAATGAAAAATGTAGATGCTGTAGATGCAATTCTGTTAACTCAGTATGAGAAATATGGAGTATTGAGAAGAGAAGACTTCGTTCAGTGCTTCATAGATGAAGAACTGGAAGTCAATGTGTCATTTGTGGGCCGCTATAATGAGTGGCTTGCAGAGCAGGGAGACGCAGGCTTTACCGCAGACTGGGAAGAGTTGGTAAAGCAGCTCGATCCAGTTGAGGCAGTACGAGCGACTTATTATGGTCGCTTCAGCATGGGGGATGACTGGTTTACTTTCGATGGATACCAAAATATCGAAAGTTATACAGAGCGTCGGTTAGTGAAGGAAATGAAAGAAAATAAAGATTTCCTTGATTGGCTGATCGAAAAAGATGATCTGATCGACTGGAAAGAAGCGGATCGGCTCATTGAAGAAGCCAATGAGCTGGTCAAAAAAGGATACTAAAGCGATTCTGATGGCGTAGAAAAGCAGAGGGGCAGTAGCCTCTCTGTATGATAGAAAAAGGAGAAAAAAGATGATTAAATTAGATAGAACAAATACAAATAGAGAATGGAACGGATTTAAATTAAAAAGCGGATTTTGGTACGGAACAGATACCGAAATGGGGCAACATGTGGCAACATCCGGATGGGAAGCCGCCGGATGTTTGGCAGTTTACTATCTCAGTGGAGATAGTTGGAAACTAGAATGGCTGCCTATAGAGGATACAGATTTTGATCTGAATCCGGCTGACCTCCCCAAAATAAAAACAGGTGGAAAGCTGCCCTTTAAGGAGTGGCTTGAGAATGAAACTGGATTCAGCTATCACCAGTGGGAAGACCTACTTGATGGCTCTATTCAAGGGGAAGAAATAGAGGAAGAGTACCAACGGTACCTGTGTGATGATCTTCCCAAATTCATCAGAAAGTATCTGTAAAATTAAGAAAAAAAAGGGGTGCTATTAATAGCACCCACGAAAAATAAAAATTTTTCTTTTTGTGGTAGTGGGTCCCCCGAACACTGCCCGCCCCGCCACTTTACCGGCAAAGCCCCCTTTCATTTCTTCGGAAGAAAGTGAAAAAAGCAAGTTGGTTGCAAGTGGAGGAGATAGCAAAAAGGGATGAAAATCCGGTCGGTGCTATTAATAGCACCGACCGGGAAAATTTGGTTTGATAAGGAGGTATGAGGCATGAGATTTAAGCATTATGGCATAGAAGTCAGTCACCAACGAATAGGGAGAAAATTTGAAGACTGCTTAAAGGAAAAAGGAATCCGGTATATAGAACTTCCATTACTTGAAGATAAGGTATTGAGATATGAATACGAGGGAAAGAGAAGATATGCGTATATCGTACCTGCGAACGGCAGAGAGGAATACCTGGAAAATGTATATATTACGACCGAGATCCCGGAAGATCTGAGTTGGTCAAATATTGAATTAGATTACAGGATTCAGAGAGAGAAAGAAAGCCCGATGCTTTTGCCCTCACGGGCAAGGGTACTGTATGATGCAGCAAAAGAATTAGTACGGAAAGAGCAAAAACCGACGAGCATAATGGAACTGCTTACACCCGTAGACAAAAGAGAGTTGAAACTGGCATTATTAAATGCGTATGGTGTTAGCTGGGAAGAACTAAAAGAAATGGATCATTATGATCTGGATGATTCGGAATTAGATGAATGAGATGAAAAGGATAGATCCCCCATCGGAGCAGTAACTCCGGTGGGGATTTTTTTCTGATCAAAGAAGGAATGTCTGTCTCTGCTAGAGTCTCATATTTATTATGAGACTGACCGGGCAAATAAAAAAAGCATCCCGTAGCAGGATGCCTTTTTATCAGGAGTTCAAAACGACTCCGTCTTCATACAACCAAAGTTATTATAACAGAAAGTTCACCCGAACGCAAGTTCTTTTTTTCGTGTACCATTCCCACCCTCTTCCGATCCGTTCCGGATCTCCCTCTCCCTGCCCCCTCCCAGGGAGAAAAAGAGGAGGAAAGCCTGCGGGCTTTCCTGAAAAGAAGCGACCACCCCGGCCCGCCTTGGCAAGGCGGGGGGTTCTTTTTCCCGTCTTGAAGCGTTCCGTTTTGGCTGCCACATTCCTGCCCCGAAACTGCCAGGCTGCCTGTCTTGCAGCTGCACAGGATAAGTCAGATGAGCGAGCCTGTAAAGGATGAAACGAGCGTGACCGTCCTTTACAGGCTCGCTCATCCGCCTTACAGGCAGCCCATGCAAGACGGCAGGACCGCCCGGCATTCCCGATCAGGGAAGCAGTATCCATAAGGGAAGCTTCAGGACGGTAAAAAGAAAGAGCAATGCGGTCTTCATGCAACTATCAGGTCGCACCACAAGGTGCAGAAAGGAGTTCAAAATGAACAGAGTAGAAAAACTGAACGAGGAACTGAAACGGAGAGGGGCAGAATTTACTGTCAGAGAGCATGAGAAGTGGGTCAATGGAGTCTACTACAAAGGACTCATGTTATGGTCACGTCAGAACAACATCAACCCTATCATTTATGATGCGGAGATTCTGACGGATGCGAAAATTGACACGGCAGTCGATAAGCTGATTTGTTTCTATGAAGTAGCGGCAGAACCCCCCATTGAGTATGAAGAGATGATGGATCCGGACTGGTTTCGTAAGCATCTGACCATCCGGCTCTATTCCAGTCGGGCAAAGGAACATTTTACGAAAGAACAAGTTGTTTATCGGGATTGTCTGGACATGGCATTGGCACTCTATCTATTCATTCCGTGTTCTGATGAGTACAGCGAATGTGGGGCGGCTGTTCACTATGATGTGTTAGAGGAACTGGAACTGACGGAGCAGGAAGCATTTGAAATTGCGAAAAAAAATATAGAAAAAGAGGTGGTATACCGTTCCATGGAACTGATGATGGAAGAATTACTGACCGGAAAAAAAATAGAGTTGAATGAAGTGGATGAAGAGGGGATGAACGTGCTGACCAATACACAGCGGATGTATGGAGCAGTCGGTATCCTGACAGAGTCCATACAGAAAAAGCTGGAGGGGAAATGGATTATTCCCAGTTCCGTGCATGAATGCATCATACTTCCGAACACAATTCCACTGGAAACTTGTGAGACGATATTAAAGGAAGTCAACGACAAGCAACTACAACCCGAAGAGGTGTTAAGCTACTCCGTGTACTGGATTCAGGATGGAAAGCTTACAAGGGCATAAAAAATTTTCGGGGCTTTGACACAAAGCGTCAAAGCCCTTTGAAAGGGGGAAGGAAATGATTGCACAGTATACCTTGGAATTAAGAAATGGTCTGCCCAGTCTTGTAACCGAGAAAATCCACTACATCAGTGAAAAAGGGTATATCAATTCAGAAACCGTCATACAGCTTTTAAATGATACCTTACGTCTGAACAGGAAAGCAGAAGAACACGTGGTCATGCTTGCCTTGAACACTGCCTTGGATATCATCGGTATTTTCCCGATTTCCCACGGAAGTCTGAATGAAAGTCACTGCAGGGGACGGGAAATTTTTCAGAGGGCATTTCTTGTGGGGGCAAATGGGATGATTCTTGCTCATAATCATCCCAGTGGTCACTTAGAGCCTTCCAAAGAAGACCTTGCACGCAAAGAAGAGTTGCAACAGCTTGGAAAGCTGATGGGAATTTATTTACATGATTTTCTGATTGTAAGTCCAACGGGAGCAAAAAGTCTGATGAATTGTAAATCGGCATGAGAAGAAACGCCTATAAGGCGTTTCTTTTTTGTTGAAATTATACTAAAAATTTAGTATAATTTTTATCAGAAACCCGTCCGGACATTCCATGGATTGTCCGGACGGGTGGAGGAAAGAGCATAAGGGGAATCTGACCCCACGCAAGCGTGAGGCCCAGGCAGTGCCTGGGGATTCCATGGGGACAGGAACTTTAACGGTTATATAAAAAATATGAATAGTAATATATGGGAAAATAGGTTATGAGTGAAGTGAAAATAAGGAATTTACCGCCATATGTTTTGGAGAAACTGACTGAAGAAGCAAGGAAGAAAAAAATTAGCAGGGAAGAATATATACGAATTATCCTGACGCAGACTGCCATGATGCCGGAAGTGAGATTACTGGATGAAAAGTATCAGAATCTGATCCATGAATTGGCCGGGCGATTAAAGTATCAAAATGAAGTGTTAGAAAAAGCGATTGAAATCATTGAGGCAAACAGTTAAAAGAAGAAGGTGCTATTAATAGCACCTTAAAAATTAAGAGGCTATTTATGAAAAAAATATTTGAGTTAAAAGAAGAACAAATAGAAATCATCCGGGAGGTAATGAAGCAACATCCAGAATGTAATACAGAAGCTGCAGCAATCAGATATATCATAGAATCCTATAATTATGAAAAAAGTGAAGCAGAACGAATTTCGGAAAAATTGGAGCGATTAGAATATGCAGTGAAGGAAACGGAAAAGAATAGTCATGTACTTATTGATGTAGTGAATACGATATTGTTTCAGATGAATATCAACCATCTGGTTTCTCCTGGAGCAATTGAGCATAATGTGATTACGGAATCGAAAAAAATCCATGAGAAAAGCCTGAGAAAAAAGAAACAGTATAAGGACAATAAAAGGAAAAAATAATGAGGTGCTATTAATAGCACCTTAATTTTTAAGGAGAAAAAGATGGCTGGAATTGTATCGGGAGTTAATGTTATTACGGAATTTGAAACACCGGAATCGGCAAGTTATTCAGGATATATTGACTACATGAATAAAGAGCAGGGTAAGCAGGAACAGTATAAGGAATATAATGATTATCTTGCAAAAACAGACAGCTTATTTACGATGGAAAAGGATAATCTGAGTGAGAATGAAATTAAAGAGTTAAAAAGCTTATTTGAAAAAGCTCAGGAAAATGGGAGTGTATTATGGAAAACGGTGATATCATTCGATAACCGGTGGTTGGAGCAAAACGGAATTTATGATATGAAAAGCGATATCTTAAATGAAACAAAAATGCGTGAGGCAATCCGAAAAGGTATTGATGCAATGCTGAATAATGAAGGTCTGCAGCACGCATTTTGGTCTGCAGGGATTCACTACGACACGGATAATATTCATGTGCATGTGGCCACGGTTGAACCGATCCCGATGAGACAAAAGAAAACTTATAAGCAATATGAGGTTAGTAGAAATGAAAAAAATAAGCTGGTGCATAAAAAGCCAGTTCTAAATGGGAAGGGAGAGCAGGTTGTAAAAGAGGAATATGTGGGGGTATTTAAAGCATCCAGTATTAAGTTATGTAAGAGTGCTATTGCAAATGAGATTATGCAACAGAGGGATGTAACGTTAGAAATTAATAGTATCATACGGGATCAAATTCTAAAAAATAAAGCAAATATCAGTTTTCGTATGGATCCGAAACTGCAGGAGCAATTTTTTAAAGTATATGAAATGTTACCGGATTGCCCGAAGAATATGTGGAAGTACGGCCAAAATATTATGAAACCCATCCGGTCAGAAATTGATGAATTATCGGATTTATATCTTTCAGTGTATCACGGTGAGGAAATGAAAAGGATAAAAGAATTACTGAAAATTCAAGCGGCACGATATATGGCTGCTTATGGAGATACTGGAAAAGATTATGGAACAGGGAAACTGGAAGATCTACATAAAAGATTGGGAAATATCATATTAGCAGAAATGAGAACTTTCGCATTGGAAGAAAAAGAAAATGAGCAAGAGAAATTTGATGGAAAGGAAATAGAAGAAGTACTTCCTGTGGAAATGGAAGAAATAGAAGATGCTTCTTTGGAAGAAGCAGTTTATAGCAAATGGACGAAAGAATATAAGGAAGCTAGAAAAAGGTTTTATGGATCGGCACTCGAAGAACCGGATGAGGCAAGAGGTGTCTGGCTTTATGAGCAGGAAGCGGAAAAAGGAAATGTGCTTGCACTTTTCGATTTAGCGGAAATATATAAGAATGGAAATACAGAAGAAAAAGAGAAAAGTGCTGTGTATTATCAAAGAGCTGTGAAGGGGTGGAAGGTATTAGCGGAAAAGGAAAATTTAACGAATCGTCAAAAAGGAACGATTTTATATAAACTTGGAAAATGTTATGACCGTGGATATGGGGTAGAGCGAGATGCAGATCAGGCAAAAAAATATTACCAATCCGCAGAAAGTAAAGGAAACAACTATGCAGCATATTCTTTAGGGAATATCTTTTATTATCAAGAAAAAGATCAGGAGACTGCATATGAACATTATAGGAAAGGTGTCTCTGATCAATATCGAAAGAATCCATTTGGTGATTATCAATTTGCTGTTCTATCGGAAAAAGGAATCGGTGGAAAAGAAGGAGAAGTACAGGCAGAACAATATTTTGAACAAGCTTTAAATGGATTTATACAATTGGATAAAGATATCAATGATCCAAAGTTAGAATATCGAATGGGGTATATGTTTTACCAGGGAATTGGAACGGAACAAGATATGGAAAAAGCGTTGGAATATTTAAAAAAAGCAACGGTTAAGGGTCATACATACGCTGAATGGCTGATTGGAAAAATTTATTTAGAAAAAGGAAAAAGGGAAGAAGGAATAAATTGGTTAAAGAAAGCGGCAGAACATGAAAATCCTTTAGCTCAATATACGATTGGTAAATTATATTTAAAAGGAGAAGAAGTCGAAAAAGATCCGATGAAGGCTAAGGAACTTTTTCAAAAAGCAGCACAACAGGAGCATGAATATGCCCAATATTATTTAGGAAAAATGTACTTATTGGGAGAGGACACGGGGCAGAATATAGAGGAAGCTGTAAAATGGTTTGAAAAAGCTTCTGAAAATGGAAATCAGTATGCACAGTATCAGTTGGGAAAAATATATTTAACAGGAATTAATGGAAACCAGAATATGAAAAAAGCTTTAGAATGGCTAAAAAAATCTGCAGAGCAGAATAATCAGTATGCACAATATATGCTGGGAAAGATTTATATGAATGGGATGGGAGTCGAGAAGAATCTGCAGGAGTCTGTAAAGTGGTTTGAAAAGTCTGCAGAGCAGGAAAATGGATATGCCCAATATTATTTAGGAAAGATCTATTTACAGGCCGGAGATATGGAGAAAGCAGGGGAGTGGATTGGAAGAGCCATTAGAAATAGAAATGAAGCAGCAATCCATTTGTATGTAAATGAAGCAACGAAATTAGGAAGAATTAGTGCGGGAAAAGAATTTGAAAAGTTAAAACGAAATTTTAATAAAAGTATGAACCAATTTATCAAGTCATTAAGGAAAGATTATGAAGCATGGAAGAATATAATGGAGCATGACAGAATGCTGGAAAAAGAATTAAATGTAAGCAGTACAGAAGAATTAACAGTTTGAATCACTTGAAACTATAAAATGTAAAGCAAATGTATAGAAAAATACTTGCTTAAACTTATGAAAATGCTATATAATAGAAAAAAGGAGTGATATTTATGGCACAAATTAATCTACGTGTAGATGACGATACAAAGCGAAATGCAGAAAAAACTCTTGATGAAATAGGGTTGAGTATGTCTACGGCTATTAATATTTTTTTGAAAACAGTTGCAAGGGAAAATCGTATTCCATTTGAATTGTCTGCTGATCCTTTTTATAGTAAAAAGAATATAGCGGAATTAGAGAAACGAGTAGCCGATATACAATCTGGAAAAAGTATATTGAAAGAGCATGAGTTGATAGAGACAGAATAATGAGAAAATTATGGCAAGATGAAGCGTGGGAAGAGTATCTTTATTGGCAGACGCAAGATAAAAAAACACTTCAGAAGATTAATAAACTTTTGAAAGACATTGATCGAAACGGATATAAATGTATAGGAAAGCCGGAACCACTTAGTGGAAATCTTACAGGGTATTGGAGTGTTAGGATTGATGGAAAAAATAGAATTGTGTTCCGAATAGAGGGAAACAATATGGAAATTATACAGTGTGGAACACATTACAGGGATAAATAAAGAAGGAAAACTATTATCGCTAGTTTTCTTTAGAGAGGAACTAAAAGGACATCAAAATAGAAGGAATTATTACAGGGTGCTATTAATAGCACCCTGTTTTATGCTACAATAAAAAAAGAAAAATCGGCATGAAATGAAATGCGTAATGATTGAAAAAATACTAAGCTTTTAGTATAATTAAACTGTAATAAATAATAAAAAAGGAGAAAAAAAGATGAAAAGAATAGTGTTTTTTAATCTAAAAGGTGGCGTTGGTAAAAGTGCCACCAGTACAGCCATCAGCCATATGATGGCGAAAGTTTTTGGGAAAAGAGTTCTCTTAGTGGACATTGATCCACAGGGAAATTCTTCAAGCACCTTTTCGGAGGTGGATTATTTTAAACTTCTCACGGGGCAAATGGAGCAGAGGGTATCTATCCAGGAATTATTATTGGATTCCGAGATGGATCCGCATGAAGGGATTCTAAAAACCAAATATGAAAATTTGGATGTAATCCCGGCTTATTTAAGTCTTGCTGAGGCGGAAGAAACTATTAAGGCGGATAAAATACTGCCACAGCAGTTTAAATTAAAAAACCAGTTGGACAAGATAGATGAAGAATACGACTATTGTATCATAGATTGCAGCCCTTCATTATCCATTTTAAATGTTAATGCGTTAGTAGCTGCAGATGAGGTATATATACCAATGGGGGTAGATGCAGGATCGATCATGGGGGCGAGATCGGTGAAAAACCTCGTCCGGATGGTAAAAAGTTACCATCCAAGGCTGCGAATCATGGGAGCATTCTTTACAAGATATCAGCAGGGAAAAGAAGTGTCAAAACAGGCTGTGAATATCTTTAAGGGGATTATGCAGGATATTGAGTTAATTCCTATTACGATCAGGAACAATAAATTAGTCGAAGAAAGTTCCTGGCTTCAACAGCCATTGTTGGAGTTGGATGAAAAAAGGGCGGGAACAGCTACGGTAGACTACCTGTTTCTGACAAAGTATATCTTAGATGTAGATAAAGCTGAGTGTACCGAAAAATATTTTGAGTATGTTGAGGCTGAAAAAGCATTGAACAGAATGAAGACATTAAAAAGTAAAAAGAATAGTGGAAAAATCAATGAAGAGCAGTTAAAGGAACTGAAAAACTTGAAAAAGAAATATGATGGAAAGAAACTCAAAGATTTTATGCATTTTGGGGAGGAAGTATAAATGGGAAAATTTAAAGATTTTATGGGAGGCACAGGAGCAGGACTCCTGAATGAGGCATCAAAAAATTTGGCGAAGAATAATATGGAGATTACATATATTCCAAGGGACGAGATTTACAAAAATCCGAAAAATGAATACTCTATTTCGGACATAGAAAATTTAGCAGATCTCATTTATGTAATGGGATTACGTGAACCGTTAGGGGTTAAGCCAGAAGGATCTGGATACAAATTAATCGAAGGTGAGCGACGTTTAACTGCAATTGATAAGCTGATTGCAGATGGAAAATGGGAAGGTGATATTCCATGTATTATCAGAGAAAAAGAACTGAAGGTTAATCTTGATATCCTTTCAGATGAAGAAAAAGAAATACTGGAAATTGCCGGTACGAATGCCGGACAGCGAAAATATTCAGAAGCAGACTATTTATTTGAAGTAGAAAAATTAGAGCCAATTTATAAAAAGTTAAAAGCCTCTGGAATTGGTGAATTTACTTATGAGTCAGATACAGGAGAAAAAATAACGCAATCGTTGACTGGAAAAAAGAGTCGAGAGTTACTGGCTGAAAGACTGAATGTGTCACCAGCTCAAGTTGGGAAAATTTCCAAAGTAGCAAATAGCGGAACGGAAGAATTAAAAGAAGCAGTAAAAGATGGAACCGCCAATATTGCAGTAGCTGCAGAAATTGCAGCGATGGAAAAAGAAGATCAGAAGCGTCTGATAGAACAACATCAAAAAGAAAATGGAAAGGCAATCAGTAAGAAAGACGTTGAAGCTTTTAAGAATGGCAAGTCTTTAAAAGGTAATACTTATACTTATATATTGGATGATAAAGAATTTATGAAATTAACTAAAAAAATTCGTAAATCATTGAAATCGGAGCCTAAGACTATGGGGCAGGAAGAATATATGGATGTATTAAAAAAGATAAGATCATTAGAAAAACTGTTTTCGTAAATTCTACAACGGCAAATGGAAGGGGTGCTATTAATAGCACCCTTGGATATGAAGGAGTTTTTTATGAAAAAAGTTGTAAAAGTAAAAGCACCGAAAGAAGTTGCTGAAGCTTATAAAATGATTAAGAAAAAGATTGATTATCCTGTATTATTGCAGGATAAATGGGCTTTTGAAGATTTCCTGCAGTTGAAAGAAAAAATTGATATCATGCTTACGATAGAATCCTTTTCAGCTCCAGGATATATTAAAAGAGATGATAGCATTACTGTATATGTAGAAGAAGAACTTTTGGATCAGTTAAAAGAAAGAGCGGAAGAACTTGGAGTTAAAAGGAACACTGTAATGATCCAGGCAATTAAAAATTATTGTACCTATCATGGAAAAGAGATAGGCATTAAATTTGATTGGTCATTTTGAATTGTATACACAATTCTAATATGGGAAGCAATTCAGGTGTGATATGAAGAGAAAATAGAAGATAGAATGACCTTCAAAAATAAATTGTGTCTGAATTGTATTGAATCTATTATGACAAATAGTTATTTGTCGTATAGATTAGAAAAATAAAAATATGGGGAAAAGGTACAAAAGATGGTATACGGCTATGCAAGAGTTTCTACACGTGAACAAAATCCAGACCGGGAGATTATTGCAATTAACCGGTTTTGTGACAGCATGGGGATGGCAAACGTCAAAGTGTATGTGGACAAATCTACCGGGAAAAATTTAAACAGGCCAGAATACCAAAAAATAAGACGAAAGATAAAAGCTGGAGACTCACTGATTATTCCTGAAGTTGATCGATTAGGAAGAAAAAAAAAGATATTTTAACAGAACTTGCTTTTTTTGAAAAAAAGAAAGTAAGAGTGCTGATTTTGGAAATTCCAACTACGTTGATTGATTATGATTCATTGGATAACCGTTTTGCAGAACTGATGGTAGATATGATTAACCGTCTATTATTTGAAGTATTTGCAGCTTGTGCAGAGTTTGAGATGGAGAAACGTGAGAAGAGGCAGAGGGAAGGATACGAAGCCCTGAAAGCAAGAGGAGAATGGGATAAACTGGGAAGACCAGTCAAAATGACGCAGGAAGAATTTCTGAATAAGTGGGATCAGAAGGGAAAAAATGTAACGAATAAGGAATTTGCAGAAAGTCTTAATATATCAAAAGGGACATTGCAGAGCTATAAAAAGAAATATTTGAAAGGGAAAAAGTGAATATATGGCATTAATTGATAATGAAAAATTATATGAAAATATAGAAAAAAAATTAGAACTGATAAAAGCTGTAAAAGAGCAGCCAGTAATTATGAAGCCATTTATTAAAGATTTTACTTATCGCTTTTGCTGGTCCAGTAATGCTTTGGAAGGAAACACGCTGTCTCTTGATGAAACGATCTGTTTGATTGATTATGACGAAGTAAGATCTGGTCATACATACACGGAATATCAGGAAGCAAAAAATTTGTATAAAGCAATTAAAAAGCAAATGCTTCCATTGCAAAAAAGAGAAATTACAGAAGCTTGGATCAAAGAAGCAAATGGGGAAATTATAGAAACGGATGGAGACTATAGAACAGGTTCGGTATATATAGGGAATTTAGTAGAAGCTGTTTACTATCCACCAAATGCAGAAAACGTTCCAGAATTGATGGATACGTTTTTGAAAAGTGCTAATTTTGAAGGAACTTCAGTAAAAGAAAATTTAGAAAAGATAGCATTGACCCATATTCAATTTGAACGGATTCACCCTTTCAAAGATGGGAATGGAAGGGTTGGACGTATGATTTTGAATCAGCAGTTGATTAATAATGGGTTACTCCCTGTTACATTTAGTGCTAAAGGAAAATATAGGCAGGCATTCCGGATCTATGATAGAAATAAAGATACATCCAGTATTGTGCATATCATAGGAAAAGCTCAAGAAGAAGCTATTAGTAGAATTACGCAGTTAGATATTTCCCTAAAAAAGAGCTTAGATATTAATAAGGGAGAACAATTTGAGTGGTGAACACTCTTTAGTTTTATCTTCTTTTTGTATATTTTTAATTGTGTGAGGATTAGAGGAGAATAAAGATAATGGGAAAAAATGTAGACTTATGTGATAAACCGAGTGATCGAAGATATCCCAATAGCAAAGAAAAAAGATTTGTGCGTAGGAAAAAATTTTTTTCTTTGCTTCTAAAAATTATAACTATAATTGTTTCTGCTTGTATGTTAGGTGTAATATTGAGCATTGAAAATTCAGTAGTAATTGAAGATACAGTAGTGTCTTTTATTTATCAATTTATATTTCGAATACTTGTTGCATTCAGTGTTAGTATTATAATAATATATGGATTCCTTTGCATCAGGTGTTGCAGACAAAGCATCCCTCTTTTTTATATGACAAATGTCTCACAGGAAAAATTTATACGAGACGATTTTATTTATGCATTTGACAGAACAAATATCGTTGTAGAAATAGTTCCATCGATGTATAACATTGAACCAGAGGCAACATATGAAGAATTTGTTCGATTATTTAATAAAAGAAGTTGCTATGTATTAGATGAAACGATCTACGAATGTATTAATGTATTTTCGCAAGAAAGTGGAAAAAGAATCAAAGGAGATATTCCGAGAGAACTTTTAGAGAAATTATTTGACACGATGAAAAAGGAAAGACCTAATATACCGGTGACAGAAATATGTATTATGAATATTCCGTGTAACAGATATTTTATTTTTAATAAGGGAATGGAAGCAACCGGTCTTGAAATCTATTCCTTTTTGGATTCCATAGAATTTCTGCCGCAGTCAGACTGGTATAATATCTTTTGGTATGCAATTTATAAAGGGAAAATACGTCATGAAGCATTCATTGGGTATAACATAATTCGTAGAGACGATTGCGAATTGAAAAAAATTGATAGGTGGAGAACGTTAGGGACTTTATATAAAGGGAAAACTGCGGATAATGATTATTTTAATATAAATGGAAAGATTCGGATAGTATTACTTTCTGAGGCAGAGTACAATGAAGAATTGGAGAAAGGATATGCGGACATGCAGGCTAGGCGGACAAAAAATGTGAAGAAAGCCTTTGCTGACATTCGCAAGGATTATAGCTTATGATATATGAGATCATATCTTGACATTTTTAAAAATCTATCCTACTATAATTATAAGAAAGCACTGGGTTGCACATGGAGCAACGGAAAATCCATGGCGATGCTATTGCGATCATATCAATATAGCGATCCGCGTGATACGGTGTCATGAAGACAATATCATATCCAGTATGAGGATTAAGGTCATATGCTATTGTTTTGAAAGTTAAAACTAACAAAATGAACGCCAGTGGTAATTCTAAAGGGAAGCGGATGCTTCCCTTTTTACATTTGGAGGAAAACTAGTGGGAAAATCACAAATAATAAGAAAAATCCATAGTGCAGCTATAAATTATAAATCGTATTTTGTTGGAAACACCTATGACGCAAAGGAGAAGATAAATGTCGGTAACAATGTTTAATTGTGGATTTGGAGACTGTTTTTGTATTGAGGATGAATATGTAGAACGTCCGTTATATGTAGATTTTGGAATTATCAGCGGATCGTTGAAGAGTCCAAAAGGACTAAGAGAATTAAGTGAAATGAAAATAGGATTACATATGTGGCAGCAAAAAGAAAAAGATTTTTTACTGACGCATTTTCATGAAGATCATTATTCAGGAATTTTATTTTTACATCGAAAGAAGTATTTTCAAGATAATATGAAATTTAATACAGTTTATCTTCCGAATGTATTTGATCCATCGTTTCAGAATACAATTTTATCAGTGATTATTAGTACAACCAACAAGTCTGTTTATCGATTACCAAAGTTGGATTTGGTAGAATTTTTAAAAATTTTATGTGACAACAAGTCGAAAATAAGATTAATTTCCCGTGGAGATCGGATCAGTAAAGATTTGATTGCTTTATGGCCGGTAAAAAATTTGGTAGAAGAAGAATCTACGACGGAAATATCAAATCTTATAGAAAATAGGGTGATTAATGCTTCAGATGTTGAAAATTTAATAAGTATGGCCACAAATATAAATACGGCTGTTGGATTAATGGTTAATGGAGAATTTGAAAAGGCGAAAAGAGAGTTAGAAGCTATAAATCCAAAGGAAAATCCTGCATTATTGGCTACGTTGAAAAAAATTAAAAGGAAGGGAAATAAATTAAATGAGCTTAAAAATGATATAAGTATTGTATTTCAAAATGAAATTGATCAACGGGCAGCATGTGATGAAATAATGGAAAAATATGAATCAAGAGATATTCTTTTCACTGGAGATGTTTCAAAAAGTGTATGGAATATGATCACTCATATGCCAAAGTGCGAACCGAAAGACTTAAGGATGTTTGCAAAATATCACTTAATAAAAATTCCACATCATGGAACAGAAAGTTACTATTATAATTTCGAGGAATATATAGTTCCTGGGAAGACGGTATGCTTAATACCGAACGAACCTATTGAGAAGAAGGATAAGAATGGGAAAACGCACGTATGGGGGATAGCTGACGATTATAAAGGTGATTTAAAGGAAGCCCATGTATATACTTCGCAGAATAATATTTCCAGTTGGAAAAGCACAGGAACAAAAAAAGAAATGATTGGATTTGATTTAATGAAAGTATTATAAGAAATTGGTAAAAATAAGATATATATCAAACGTTTTGTCGGCATAGAGGCAATGAACCTAGCGGATGCTCAACTGTATAAAATGAGAAGAAAGCCCTGGAGTTGCACCTCCAGGGCTTTCGATTTGTGTACCGATTGAATACACTCTCTTTCTTAGTCTCTACATTATAGCATATAAGAGGGGCTAATACAAATATATGATTTTTAACTGTAAAAAAACTAGAAAAATTCCTAATATTTTAGCTGATAAGTTTCATCCAGTAATTGTTGGAAGAATGGCAATATGATATAATCGGATATGTTGTCGCACCCAATCTGGCAACAGAAAGGGGGTGTCTACATGTCAGAAATCATATCTCTTCTTGTGTCCGTACTGGCAAGTGTAGTTGGCTACTACATCTGCAAATGGTTAGACGGAGACGACAGCGACAACTAACCTAGCGGATGCTCAACCGTACAAAATGAGAAGAACCCTCAGTAGTGGCTGCTACTGGGGGTTCATTTGTGTCTACATGACACATCATATCTCTTCTTAGCCTCTACATTATAGCATATAAGAGGGGCTAATACAAGTATATGATTTTTAGGTTGAAAAAATCCAAAAAATAGGAAAAATTTCTGATATTTTGGATGATAAGTTTCATCCGGTAATTGTTGGAAGAATGGCAATATGATATAATCGGATATGTTGTCGCACCCAATCTGGCAACAGAAAGGGGGTGTCTACATGTCAGAAATCATATCTCTTCTTGTGTCCGTACTGGCAAGTGTAGTTGGCTACTACATCTGCAAATGGTTAGACGGAGACGACAGCGACAACTAACCTAGCGGATGCTCAACCGTACAAAATGAGAAGAACCCTCAGTAGTGGCTGCTACTGGGGGTTCATTTGTGTCTACATGACACATCATATCTCTTCTTAGCCTCTACATTATAGCATATAAGAGGGGCTAATACAAGTATATGATTTTTAGGTTGAAAAAATCCAAAAAATAGGAAAAATTTCTGATATTTCGGCTTATAGCTATCCAGTAATTTATTATATTTTTTATCAGATAGGTAATTGCGAAACGAGAGTTCGCAATTACCTAATTATTTGCTTTGGATTCTGCTTCATAGTATCCATATACATACGCAAAGCTCTTTCAGCAGCAACCGTTTTGGTTTGTCCGAGGCTTTCACAAAACTGCTCAAATTCCTCATGCAACGCTCTGTCGAGGTATAATACACTATATTACGCACATATTTACTGAATAAATCACGCACTTATGTTATAATAGTATAAAAATAAATGGAGGTGGACGCAAAGATGCCGGAATATACAGAGGAACAGAAAGCAGCCAGACAAAAAGCTGTTAGAAATTATGAGAAAAATAACTATAGATTAAATATAGTATTCCCAAAGGGGACGAAAGAGAGAATTGAAAAGCTGGGACTTGATAAGACTAACAGTGCATTTATTCGCGACACGGTATTAGCCAAGCTGGACGAGCTGGAAAAAATTTTAAAATAACGCACATATAAGCATTGAAAGTATTACGCACATATAGTATAATAAAGACAGTTAAAGAAGATAAGCAAAATCAAGGAGGATTAAAAAAATGAAAAAATATGAATTTACAGGTACGAACGAATTAACAGAAAAAGCTTTCCAGGTTTACAGTAATAGCTCTTTTACGTTCTGGAAAGATGGAGATACATTTTACTATAGCGACAATCCGAACAGCGAAAAAGTAGAACTTGGAACGCTGGAAGATGTAAACGAGTTTCTGGAACAGTTTGCAGAGTAGAGGAGGACGACAGGGTGAAGATAAAAGGAATTGGAACCATAGCAAAAAACAAGGCTATGGAGATATTGACCGCAGAGGGCAGAAAAGCCGTTAGAAGCGGAGATATAACCACGGAAGAGCTGGCAGAAATGTACAAGTTGCAAAAGGTCAAAGAGGCTTGTGCAATCGGTACTTGTACCGACAGCTTCAACAATTCTTATAAGTGGGTGCCGGATGAACTAAAAGAAGATCTAACACCGGACCAGCTCGGACGGCTCACAGAATCGTTTTACGAATGTTATGGAGCTGGAAAAAATGATGTGTAAACGAATAAGAGCGGGGTTTTGCCCCGCTCTTATTCTCACGTTAAAATATTCAATCCGTGTGACACCGACATCATTTTGAATGCCATTATTTCAATCCTTGCCCGGCGGAATTGCTGCCGGAACCGCATCGGAAAGCGTCCATTCCATGCGACAGCATTACAATATCATAGTTGAGCTTATTAGTCAAGATATACAATCCTTGAGTTTCCGGGCTTTGTGGATAAAAGTACGGAAACTCAAGGATCAGATTGCACATTGACAACCAATTATATAATTGTTAAAATCTACCTAAAGGCAAAAAATTAAGAGATGATTGGTGGTCATCTCTTAATGATAGGTTACACATAAACAACTTATACCAAAATAACCTATTGCTTAATACCATGAAAACAATCATAACTAGCAAGCACAACTAGCAAGTAGCAAGTACAACTAACAAGTAGCAAGTACAACTAACAAGCATAACCAACAAGCATAATCAGCAAGTAGCAAGCACAACTATTATTCAGCTGGATGGCATTGGGTCTAGGGTCTACACTCGCACCCGCAGGAACAACCGCTTTCATTTCTATGGAAAATAGTAACATACGGATAACTTTTTTTCAAGATACAAAGTGAAAAAGAACGTGAAAGAGTTATGGAAATAGGTTCTGTATTTCATGTACGCTCGATTTATACGATAAAAATAAAAAATGGAAGGGAGGTGGACACCGGTGCAGCGTATCAAACTGGAAGTATTTAAGAAATTTTTTAAGAAGGACCTGACAGGAAATGAGATCGATTTCCTGATTGCTCTTACCTATGTGCAGGATAATAGAGGGATTGCCCGTGGGGTCTTTTACCGGGATATGATGGCTGTAACCGGTATGTCCACCCAGGCATTCTATGACTGTAAACGTTCCCTGGAAGAAAAAGGGGTGATCTCTGTCCAGAGAAAAGAGCAGGATTATGATATTACGTTGATTGGAAATGATTTTTCCGGATATACAGAGGAAGATTACCGCCTGGGGAATGTAAAGTATATCCGAACGAATATGAAGTTATTCCGGGATACGAACTGGAAAAAATTAAAGCCGGCACAGAAATTACTGGTGATGGATCTGGTCAATATCAATACTGCAAGCAGTATGAGGACCTACCGGATTGCAAGGAAGAAATTTGTAGAAAAGTATACGGAGCTTCTGCAGGTAACGGGCAGGACGCTTCAAAAGTACATGAAATTCCTGAAGCTGTACTTTTATGTAGGATTGAAGGAAGGAATGTATTATATCACGCTTCGCAAGCAATTCTGCAGATCTGTCGCAAAGACAGAAAGTGATCAGGTGAACCGGCATCTGTTGGATACCGCCTGCAGGAGAAACCGGATTAAGGAACCGGATGAGAGAGAAGCTGCGGATATTCTGACTGTGATCAGCAGATACAGGAAAGAAATACGGGATAGTTTTTGTGATGTAGTAGACGTATTCGGGAAAATGTTGGAAGTCCTGAATGCAAATATACCGAACCGTTCAAAGTGGAAACGGAGGCTGAAAGCTTCCCTGTACCATAAACTTTTAAGAGAAGAGCTTGGGTTGGCATAATAAAAAAGAATAGTAGTCTCAAAATTAAAAATGAGACTTAACCGGATAAGATCTAAGAAATACGCTTAGGTCTTGTTGTGGTTGAGAAAAAAGAAGAAAAAAAGGAACAAAAGAAAAAAGCAGGAAAATTTTGCCTGGATCTGTCATCCGGATCAGGAAATTCCTGCTTTTTTCTTTTTTATCGTAATTTTCCATTCAAATTTCGAGGTAGTATATGAAAGTTCATTCAAATTTCAGGTCAATGGAAATTAATCTAATTCAAGAATTGAGGTGGATAATAGATATTCTATTCAAGTTCTGGGCCGTGTGGATAAGCCTAAAAAGCCTGTAAATACAAGGAATAGCAGGATATCGGAAGAAAATTAAATCTTACTTTCTCTTAAATCCTTATTCTATAAAATCCATAGTTACCACAATTTATCCCAAAATCTAAAAATAAGGGGATTGCCCTACGGGCGAATACTTGTTGGTCGAATTAAAATCGCTATCTATTAACCTGTATGTAATTCCAATTAAAAAAATACATAACAGTAAAGAAAAAAATATCTTGAAATATATGACAATCTAAGATACACTGATATCGAAGGACAGAAGAGTATACTTTTTTGTCCTTCTTTTTTTCTATCATACTTGAACTATATTTTCAAGCATTTCTTTAAAAGTTATCATTTTTCAGCAAAAAACATTGAAAATATTTAATTTTTTTCAGGGAACAAAAAAGTATACTTTTTTATCCCTTTTTCATCCTGTGCCGTAAACCCGGCACAAAAAATGTTACTCCCACGTTTTTCACATTACATTGAAAAATGATGGTTGCGAACATTTTTCTTTTGTATCCGGAGCAGCCAAACGGCTGCTCTATTAATTTCCAACCATCAATTCAAAACTGAATAGAGAATTGGAGACTTCATAATGGTATCACAATTAATTATGATACCAAAATAGGTGCTATTCATAGCACCCTTGAATCTCAACGCAGTTGCAGGTACTGCGATAGAAAAACTGTAGCAGATTGTAAAGGAGCAGGATTGCATTTTACAATGTGTGGTCTTTGAGAAAATGTAAGCTTGCTTTTTGCCGGAAATTTACTATACTCTAATTAACGGGACTCATACTTTAAAAAAAGAGAGGGAAAGACTATGAAATGGTTCAAGGAACATAAGAAGGCAGCAACCATCGGATTGGCAGGGATTTTTCTTCTTGTCCTGGTTCTGATCGGCTGTGGGGTCGCATTCAGCGATTCGGGAAATGGATCAGATCAGAAGGAACAGAAAGCCTCTGTAACCGACACAAAAAAAGAGACTGCAGAAGAGAAGAAAAGTTCTGATGCGGAAGTAAAAAAAGAGGATGCTGCGAAAGAAGATGTCTCTGAAGAAAAAGCGGAGACAAAAGAAGAGGCAAAAAAAGAAGAAAAGACAGAAAAAAAGGATGATACCAAGAAAACCGGTACTGCATCCGCTACGGCTACAACCAAAAAAGATGAAGCGAAAGCTTCCTCCAGTAAGTCATCCAGCAGTTCCAGCACGAAGAAGACAGAGACAAAAGCAAATAACTCCAGTTCTTCCAATAGCAGCAAGCCGCAGCATACGCATACCTGGGTAGCCCAGACGAAAAATGTCTACCATGAAGCAACCGGACACTACGAAAATAAGTGGGTGGAAGATTCCGCAGCTTGGGATGAAGATGTTTATGCAACAAAGGTGATCTGTAATTGTGGAGCAGTGTTTGATTCAGTTGAGGCATGGCTGCAACATACTGATGAAGGTTGTCATCAAGGATATTATGTGGATGATGTAAAGACTGGAACAGTCCATCACGAAGCCACTGGTCATAATGAACAGAAATGGGTGCAGGATTCCGCAGCATGGACAGAGACTGTTACTACTGGATATAAATGTAGTGGATGTGGAGCGACAAAATAAAAAAGCAGAAAAGAAAATAGAGAAATAAGCTAGGGAAAGACTTTGCAGATGCAGAGTCTTTTTTTCATACCCTAAATACAAAAAAGAAAGGAAAAAGTCATGAAAGTAGGAAAAAGACTAACCGCTTTCTTCCTGGCAGGGATGCTGATTCTGACCAGTAATGTGACTGGTTTTGCCGAAGAAACTACGGCAGATCAACAGCCGGAAGAAGCAAAAAGTACCTATCTTCTGACCGTAGATGCAGAAGATAGTACAGTAACCGTAAAAGGGGATCATGTTGAGCAGAAGACTGCATCAACTTATCAGATTGAAGCAGGAAGTGAGGTAGCAGCAAGCGTTGCTCCTACAGACGGAAAGGAAGTAAAGGAAGTCCGTGTCAATGAGGAGCAGATGGATCTTGCAGATGGAACCGTTACCTTTTCCATGCCGGAAAAAGACAGCTTGCTGCAGGTAATCCTGAAAGAAAAAGAGGAGGCTGCCGAAGAAGCGGAAGAACCAAAGCAGGAGGTATCGCAGACAGAAGAATGGGAGCTTCCGGATGAGGAGGAATACCAACAACGGTTACAGCTTGCAAAGGCATTAGGAGTGGAAGACTGGCTGGATGAAGAGGGATGGCTGGATGATGGCTACTTTGCCGGAAAGAGTGATCTGGAATTAACAGAAAGCGGTGTAGTGCCATTGATTCGCAACAGTATTACGAATCCTAAAATGTCAAGAGCCGTAACTCTTTATAACAAAGTTACTTACAACAATATTTCCTCTGCAGAGTTCGCAGTAGACGGAAAGCCGGCCTTTTGCTTGGAGTACGCAAAGACAACCCCACCGGCAGGGACAGCAACGGGAACACCAACCGAGATTACAAATTCCGGAGTAAAAGCTGCCATGTATTATGGCTACACTGGACCGGTTGCAGCACAGTATAATTTCAGCAGCACCTCTCAGGCCGTTCTGGTCACGGCCACACTGAGCAGCTACTACTACAGTGGACAGTCTCCGTTTTCAAGTGCAACCAGTGGAAATGCACAGAGTACCGGATTTACAGCTTTTTATAACTTTGTCGAAGCACATAAGGCTTCCGTACCATCCTCCTTTAAAGCCTATGCGGTAAGTACGGGTTCAAATACCCAGCATTTAGGATATTGGACGTACGCACCAACCGGAACCATGTATCTGACTAAGACATCGGCTAATACAGCAATGACGGACAATAATAGCTGCTACAGCCTCGAAAATGCAGTCTATGGGGTATATTCCAATTCGGTCTGTACTACCAAAGTAGGCACATTGACTACTGGAACGAACGGTGTGTCCAATCCGATCTCGGTCAATGAGGGAACGTATTATGTAAAAGAGATCTCCGCTCCTAAAGGTTACAAATTGGATACAAAAGTACACACCGTAAAAGTAACCAGTGGACAGACAGCAGTCGTCAAAGTCCAGGATGCCCCGCTAAATGATCCATCTGCAATCGAACTGAATAAGATTGATGCGGATACCGGGGAAACCGTACAGGGTGCAGCTTCCCTTGCCGGTGCTCAGTTTACAATCAAGTATTACAAAGGACTTTATACGGAAGAAACTCTTCCAAGTACGGCAACCAGGACCTGGGTGATTGAAACAAAAGAGAGAACATTATTATCGGGAAAAGTATTGTATAAGGCAGCTTTTGACACAACGCACAAAGTATCAGGTGATCCGTTCTATACGAGCAATGGAATTGGAGTTCTTCCATTAGGAACGATTACGATCGAAGAGACCAAAGCTCCGGAAGGATATCTGCTTGATGGAGCTTATCTGCAGCCTGAAGGAAGTACCACCAAGCTGTCCGGCAAGTATGTAGCACAGATCACGCAGAGAGGTGATGCTGCATACCTGAATGGTGGAAATGTATATAGCATGAATGACAAGGTTGTAAAAGGAGATATTGTCATTGCGAAATATGCAGAGAACAATGCAGAAGCCGGAAATGGATCATCCGATCTGAAGCGGCCATTAAAAGATGTGAAATTCCATCTGACCTCAAAGACCACAGGAACGGTTTATACCATCAAGACGGATGATCAGGGAATCGCATCCACCCAGCAGCTTTTGGAAGAAGACAAGCGTGGAAAAGAAGGGGCATTACCGTTTGATACTTATACGGTAACGGAAGAAAGTCCTTATGAAGAATATGACGAGGCAGATCCATGGGATGTTACCATTGATGAAAATTTAAAGACGTATTACTACATCTTAAGAAATGACACCATTGATGCCCCGATCAGTGTAGTCAAGAAAGATGCAACAACCGGAAATGTCATTCCGGTTGCAGGAGCAAAATTCCAGATTTTGGATGCAGAGAAAAATGTCATTTCCCTGACCGTCCCTTATCCGTCCAATAAAAAGATGGATACCTGGGAGACAGATGAAACTGGTTCTTTCTATCTGCCACAGAAGCTGGAATATGGCACGTACTATTTACGGGAAGTAAAAGCCCCGGAAGGATATCTGTTAAATACGGAAGAGATCCAGTTTAAAGTTACTGCAGAACGGGACTGGGAGAATCCACTGGTCGTAGAATGCGAAGATGTTCCGGCCATGGGAAAAATTCATCTGAAAAAGACCGACAAGGAATCCGGGGAAGCACTTGCCGGAGCAGTATTTCATGTAATTGCTGCAGAAAATATCACCACCCCGGATGGCACGCTGCAGGCTGCAAAAGATGAGGTCGTAACGACACTGACAACCGGATCAGATGGAACTGCTACTAGTACTGCATTGCATTTCGGAAAGTATAAGCTGGTTGAGACCAAAGCTCCAACTGGTTATGTTGCATCTGAAAAGAGCTGGAATGTCACCCTGTCATATGCGGATCAGGAGACAGAGATTGTTACAGAAGACATAACGGTTACCAATACTCCAAATGAAGTGAAAGTGAAAAAAGTAGATGCAGATTCACAGGAAGCACTTGCCGGAGTAGAATTTCAGGTTTGGAAAAAAGGAACGTCTGCGAAAGATACCTATACAACCGGAGAAGACGGAACCTTTACCGTCAAGAGACTTGCTCCTGGAACCTATTGCATCCAGGAATCCAAACCGGCACCGGGATATGAGCTGAATGAAGAGATTCAGGAGATTACTGTTAATGCAGATGGAACATTCGGTGGTGAAACAACTGCAACCGTAACCTTTACAGATAAAAAGACAGTGATCACAGAAACCAATGCGATCTCAGCCGATACGCTGGGAAAAGAAGGACTGCCAAAGACAGACGCTAAGATTACCGATACTGTTTCAATGCAGCACCTATATAAGAGTGGACAGTATAAGTTAAAAGCCCTATTAAAAGACCAGGAAACCGGAGACTCCTATCTGGTCAATGGAAAAGAAGTGACAGCAGAAAAAAACTTTTCTGCAACTGCCTCTGCTATGAATGTGGACGTTCTGATCACTGCCGATCTTTCCAATGCAGTAGGAAAAAAACTGGTCGTATACGAATATTTATATCAGATTGTGGACGGAAAAGAATTTCTGATCTCTTCCCATGAAGATATTCATGACGAGAAGCAGACGATCACGATTCCAAAACAGGAGATCCGGACTACAGCAAAAGATAAAAATACACAGAAGTCCGAAGGCATTGCTAAGAAAGATGCAACGATCATTGATACCGTAAACTACAGTGGCCTGATCGTAGGTCAGGAATACACCGTGAAAGGTGTTCTGATGCTGAAAGGTACCAATGAACCATTGTTAGTGAATGGAAAGAAAGTCACAGCAGAGAAGACTTTTGTTCCGGAAAAATCTTCCGGATCCGTAGATGTAGAGTTTACGTTTGATGCATCCGCACTGCAGGGAGAAGCAGTCGTTGTATTTGAACATCTGTACGTGCAGGATGTTGAAGTGGCCTCTCATACCGACATCGAAGATCAGGGACAGACTGTGGACTATCCTGAACATGAAATTAAGACCACAGCAAAAGATAAGGATACACAGAAGTCCGAAGGAATCGCTAAAAAGAATGCAACGATCATTGATACTGTAAGCTACAGTGGCCTGATCATGGGGCAGGAATACACCGTGAAAGGTACCCTGATGCTGAAAGGTACGAAGAAACCACTGTTAGTGAATGGCAAAGAGGTCACCGCAGAGAAGACCTTTGTTCCGGAAAAATCTTCCGGATCCGTAGATATAGCGTTTACGTTTGATGCATCCGCACTGCAGGGAGAAGCGGTGGTTGTATTTGAACATCTGTACGTGCAGGATGTCGAAGTGGCAGCCCATACCGACATCGAAGATCAGGGGCAGACTGTGGACTATCCTGAACATGAAATTAAAACTACAGCAAAAGATAAGGATACACAGAAGGCTGAAGGAATCGCAAAGAAGAATGTAACGATCATTGATACTGTAAACTACAGTGGCCTGATCGTAGGACAGGAATACACCGTAAAAGGTGTTTTGATACTGAAAGGCACGAAAGAACCACTGTTAGTGAATGGAAAAGAAGTGACAGCAGAGAAGACTTTTGTTCCGGAAAAATCTTCCGGATCTGTAGATGTAGAGTTTACGTTTGATGCATCCGCACTAAAAGGCGAGTCCGTGGTTGTATTTGAACATCTGTATGCAGATGGAGTAGAAGTTGCTTCTCATACTGATATCAACGATAAGGGACAGACCGTAACATACAAGCTTGGAAAACTGAAAGTTACCATGCCGAACCAGAAGAATAGCGGTCTGATCACTGCATTAAAAACTGGCGATATGCTGACCGTAACACCGTATATTGTGCTTCTGATGCTTGCAGGAGCAGCAATCCTTGTACTTGCAAAAAGAAAAAAGAAAGAGGTTATAGATGAAAAATAAATGGAAAAAAGGGATTCTCTTTTCTTTTTTATCGCTGTCAATCATCACTTCCCCACTGCAGGTTTTTGCAGCGGGGAAACCCCTGACAAAATCGGTCACGATTGTAGCCGATTCAAAGGAATATAAAAAAGAAGCGGAGAAAAATTTTCAAAAGAAGATTACTGAAAACGGGAAGAGTTACGAGCTGGCTGATATCGCCTATAACATTGTCGATCAGGAATACACGGAGACTCTTACCAAAACAGTAGAAATGCAGAGTGAACCTCATCTGACTATGGAAGAAGGAGGGATCACCTATGCTTTGATATCAAAAAATAAAGAAGAGACGGTCAGGCAGGCTGCAGCAACGCAGACCGTGACTGGCTGGGATGAATACGACCATGCAGTGACGGCTGCAAATGTTCCGTCAACGAAAGTGGTTCATGCGAAAAATGACGTGACCGGAGAAATGGAAGATGTCACCTGTTCTCTGACCGGCATCACACAGACAGGGACAAAGACGGTCACAAATACCATGTCCTTAACTTTCAGTGATTATGATGCCTCCTATTATGAATGGAACGGTCATCTGATTCCAAGAAACGACAGTACTCCGGCATTATCCGGGTATGAAGCTGAATTATTAAGCAGCGTAGGGGCTGCATCCGGAAGCCGGATCACCTCGATCAGCTGGGCTGGAAGTCCTTATACAGGAGCCAATGGGGTTGTGTATCGGGATGCAACAGCAAACGTAGAACAGCAGATACAGGTGTACCGGGCAAATTATTCGGGAGCGATCACAACCCCGGAAGAAAAAGAAGTGATCTATACAGCAACTTACTCAGCTCCGGATCAGGATGGAGCTGTTGAATATAAAGTAGTTGCGACTGCAACTTATAATCCGGTATCTTCCATGGTTCCCATGGTTGTAGCCGGAGTGGGCATCCTGATCTTCATCTTTCTTGTTGTTGCAGTCTTATATATTTTGCGGAAACGGAAAAAAGAGAAGCCTGCAAATACTTAAAAATAAAAGAATTTTACATAAAAAGGAGAACGAAAATGGCCAGATTTTTTAATGGACTTCAAGCACTGGCACAGGAATATCAGCCTTATGTGTTAATTATAGCAGCAATCATGATTATTGGATGTTCTGTATTGAATATGATGCCAGGAGAAGAGAACCGCTCGAAAGCCCGAAAATGGATTCCTAATATTTTGATCGGAATTGCAGGTGTTATTCTTGCATTTACCGTCGCAACAGAATGGTTCGCAAAATTTTAAATGCAGTGAAATACATAGTTTGTTTCCGGGTGCTATTAATAGCACCTGGAAGAAAAAGGAGCTTTTGAATGAAAAAAATGGCAAGTGAAATTGAACTATATTATAGCGATGTAGTGGCTGTAGAAGCCTCGATCCAGGATCCGGAGTGCTATCAGATTTATCGGATTGATGTTCCACAGGGACAAATCGTCCCTTTGGATGAAATTGTATTTCCTACAAGAGAAGAAGCTGCAGAACAGATTCGGGAATATGGATTTCTCCAACTTTCCTATCCAATGCTGCAGGACGAATTAAGACGAATGAGGTATCTGTTATGGAAGATAAACGCATCGTAAGAAGCAGTAACAGCCATACGTTACGAACGCAGAAGATTCTTTCCAATAAGAAAGTGATCACTGCAATATTGATCCTGGAGGATTTCTTATTATTGGCTGTTTGGAACATCCTATTAAATTTTTTTGGAAATCTGATCACAACTTTGAAATTCCATCAATCCATAGATCACCAGCACATGATTCAGGTGTGGTTTTATACCGGTCCAGGTGCATGGAAATTTTATATTATTTTCGTGATTTTTGTAGCCGCCTTCGATGCACTACAAGCTTACCATATTTACACTTCCTTTTCGGAAAAAGATATTAATGTGGGACAAAAGGGAACGCAGCGTTGGACTACAACAGAAGAAATTATCCAGCAGTACAAAGAAATCCCGGACAGAGATCTTCCATACGACGGAGATCCGGGAATCATCATTTCCAGGATAGGAAACAAGCTGTATATTGACCCTTCACCGGTGAATAACCTGATTTTTGGTATTACCCGTTCAGGTAAAGATGAAATCTATGTAAACCCATCGGTAGATGTGTATTCCAGGGCAAAAAATCAGCCTTCTTTGATTATTGCTGATCCAAAGATAGAAACTTACCGGGTTGCAAAGAAAATTTTAGAGCAGCGAGGGTATCTGGTCTATCTTCTGAATCTGGACGATCCCTTGCACTCGATGGGCGATAACCCATTGGATTCAGCCATTCAGTATGCAAAAGCCAACGAAAATGCAAAAGCAATGGCTGTAGCTCGTGCCTTTGCATTTTCCATTTTTCATTCAGATGCGGAAAAGTCTGAACCGATCTGGGCCAATACGGCAACCGATCTCTTTACGGCTCTGATATTGGCACATATCACGGATGCATTAAAAGAGGATGAAGTCGAAAATGCCAGAAGGTATGCAGCTTTTCTGGAAAAGCAGAAAGAATACCTCTATCTCACACCGGAAGAACAGAAAGTGGCAGTAGAAGATTATGCAAAGGCGATCTCAGAAGGAAAAGATATCACGGTTCCTTCCATTTTAACGATCCCAACCGAAGAATCGTTCTGGTATTTATACGAAAATGAAAAAAAGATCAATATTTATAGCATCATCAACCTTTTTACAAATTTAGTGCGAATCAAAGATGAAGAAAATCCAAATGTCTCCCAGTTAGATTATTACTTTAACAGCAGAGATGATATGGATATTGCAAAACTAAAATATGCAACCATTGAAACTTCTTCTGATCGAACCCGTGGAAGTATTTACACCAATATGCTTTCGCAATTAGGAGTTTTCATCGATGAAAACATCGCAAAAATGACGGCTGAAAGCACGTTGAACTTGAAGGAGATTGGATTTGGGGAGAAGCCGGTTGCAATCTTTTTGGGAATCCCCGATTACGATAAAAGTAATCACTTTATTGCAAGTACCTTTATCCGTCAGGTGTATTACGTGAATGTGCAAAGTGCAGTCAGAAAAAATGGAAAATGCGACCGGAAAATCAAATTTATTTTGAACGAGTTCGGAAATCTTCCACCGATTGAAGCAATGGAAGAATTGATTACCGTCGGAGCAGGAAGAGGAATCACCTTTGATTTATATGTTCAGTCGTTCCAACAGCTTACAAAGTTGTATAAAGATGATGCAGCAACCATCCGGGACAACTGTGGTAATAAAATTTATATTAAGTCAACCGACAAGGATACTCTGGAAGAATTTGTTCAAATGCTCGGAAATGAAACCATCATTGACGTACAACGAACCGGGGAACGCTTATCCTTTGACAAGCACATCATGGAATCTTCTGCTGAATTGTCCCTGCTGAACTTAAATCAGCTTAAAAACCTGATGGAAGGAGAGGTTGTGATCGATCGTACCATGAAACGTAGGGATAATCAGGGAAATCATATCACTCCCTACCCGATATTTAATAGCTTCGAGAATGGGAGAAGATTGTTATACCGATATGAATATTTGCAGGATTCATTTCCAGATGCAGATTCCATTCCGCTTTATTCCGTGTTGACAGAATCCAGGGAACATATCGACTTGTCAGATCGAATCCTCGATTACAAAAAATTTACATCTGGTGTAGGCACTTCTATCCCTGTAATGAAATTTCAAGATCTCGAAAATTATCAACGGATCTGTGAAATTTTGAGCAAGGTATTGGGAGAAAATTATCAGGAAGAGTACTCCATAAATGGAAGTATCAACATCCCCCTGCTTTCGTCACTGATCGCAGAGAATCGTCATATTCCTGAAGAAATCAGGATGAGTATTCTGGGGCTGATTGAAAGCGAGGTGGCATAATGACACAGGAAGAAATCTTCAAGATTCTGACAGAAAATGCACAGTATTTTGATAATAATAATATTTTTTCAATGGCTATCCGCTCCATCGAATGGCTCATTGTAAAATTTTTGAAATGGCTTGTAAACCAGTGCGAAACTTTATTTAGCATGACGATTGGATTAGTGGATTTCACTCACTATTCTTCTGTTCAGGATTTTTTAACAGAATGGCAGGGTCTGTTCGTAGTCCTGTTGGGAATTTCCCTGATCCTGATAGGCACAATGTATATCGTGAACTGGGAGAAGAAACCTACCTGGATCCAGCTTGTCCAAAATGGATTGATTGGATTCTTCTTCATAACATCTTCCTTCTATATCCTTGGAAAGATCAATACTACTTTAGTCCAGGGAACGGATGCCGTCATAGCAACTTATGGTGATGGAGAAGGAAGTGGCTCTGTAATTGTAAGGGACAACCTCTTTGATCTATATTATGCTGATAAACAATATACCAATGGACTTGCAGATATTACAGATAAAGGAATGCCTCATTATGAGTCCCTGACTGATTCTGACATTGATCAGATCGACTTTACAGAGATCATGGATCCTGATAATAGCCGTTTGAAAAGTAATTCTTCAGATATCCTCAAAAAAGAGATCCTTTTCACGCAGGAAAACATTCCCGCTGAAGACCGACTGATAGACGTTACTTATGACCATTTCGGCATTACCTGGCTTGGAAATGGTTATTACCGGTATACCTTCCAGTTTTTTACAGCCCTTATTACCTTTATTGCGTTCCTGATCATTTATATTATCCTCTCATACAAGGTGGTTCGCTTTGTATGGGAAATTATTATGGGACAATTTTTAGGAATTATTTATGCTGCCAATCTTACCAGTTCTCAAAAAATCTTAAAGACATTGGACTGTATCAAGAATGCGTATTTAATGATCCTTTTGTCTACCATCTGCATGAAATTCTTTTTGCTCATGCAGACATACTTAAATAGTGTAGAGCCTTTTAAATCCCATGCCATTGTTCGTTGCCTGTTAATTCTGTTCAGTGCTTTTTCACTTGCAGATGGTCCGAATATGGTGGAAAAAATGACAGGATATGATGCGGGACTGAGTTCCGGATTTGGAAAGATGTACGCCCTGATGAGAGCTGCGTCAATGCCGTTGCACTTAGGTTCCTCTATCGCTCATACCGGGATTTCCTTTGCACAACAGCACGGAATGAAAAATGCCATAAATAATCTGAGCGAGTCTTTAGCTGGTGCAGATGGTCCAGTACAAAATAGAATGGATGCTGGTTTAAATTCCTCCGATTCCTCTGATTCTTCTGGAAAAGCTACAGGAGATGGTGGAAAAGAAGGAAACTTAAATCAACAGAATACTAACCAACAGGAAAATTCAATGAATCAAGACGTGAACTCTTCTGAAAATTCCATGAATGAAGCTTCCATGACAGCAGATTCAACTAATGAACTGGATCAAAATGCAGCTACACCGGATGATACCCAGATGGAGCAGTCTGGTGAAACCGACTCCATGAATCAAAGCAATCCGGATTCTTCCATGGGACAGGATTCCCACAATCCTTCCCTGGAATCCCCTAATGAACCTGCAGATTCATTAATGAATCCTGCAATGGATGATTATGTAAATCAATCTCTGGGAGAGATGGAGCAGATGAATCCTTCCGGTAATATGGCAACGGATTCCAAACCAAATACAACCTATACCGGTGAAGGATTGAATCCATCACCAAGCGTTCATGGTTCTGAAAATTTAAGTACTGACCAGAATGTTCCACCAGATATTCCGTCCTCATCCAAGGATCTATTTTAACCTGTTTAGAATACAGTACTGCAGGGTGCTATTAATAGCACCCTGCAAGAAAGGAAGAAAATTATGTCCGAAAATCGTTACATTGTAACGCAGGAAATTAAATCTGAAGCACAGTATAAAAAAGGGTTTTACTCCAAAGATATTATGTTCGTGGTTGTTTTTATGATGGTATCGTATTTTCTTAAACCGCTCGTTGCGACCAAGTTACAATACCCTTTTTTAATTGGTTCCCTTTTGATTGCAGTCTTTCTGAGAACCCCTGCGATCTACAATAAAAAGAGAAAAACGCTGGACAGTTTGGTAATTTATATGAGGAGGGAAAATACCGTGTACCACCCAATCTTTAGGCAGAATAAGATTTCTGCCAGCGATCAGGATAAAAGAGGAAAAGTAGCATCTACGATTTTAGATTTGATAGATTTGCGTAATTATAATGAACAGCATCGTTGCTTTCAACGAAAAGATGGAAGTTACATTGATTTTTTTAAAATCAAAACCCGTGATAGGGGGAATACGGCAGAAAATGAAATTCAGTATGATATCCTGAAGTTTTTAAAATTATTGCAGACTTATGAAGGTTGTCTGAAAATCGAATCACTGAATTTTCCAACTAACACTTCAAAGCAACAGGCTTACTATAAAAAGAAAATTGAAAACTGCAAAAATACCGCACAAAAAAGATGGCTGACGATTGCTCAGAAAGAGTTGGAATGGGTTGATCAGAATACAACGAAACGAGAATACTATCTGGTGTACTATGCTGACACCATGGATAAATTTGTAAATCTCAACCAACAGATCATCAATAAATTACGGTTAGGGCAATATGGGATGTTGGAAGAACTCTCGCAGGAAAAAAAGGAAGACATCTACTTTAAACTTTTCAATCCAAGTTCCATCATCCGTAATACTGCTTACGAAGAATAGGAGGCTGCCATGGCAATATTCAAAAAGAAAGACAAAAAAGAAAAAGAAATCCCCTTAGACCGTCGGCTTCTGTCCTATATTCAGCCGAAAGGTGGCATTACATACCGGGATGAAAAATTTATATCAACAGGAGATACTTATATCTGCTGTATCCATATTTACGAATTTCCCAAAACGATCGGGGATTTCTGGCTGGAAAAACTAATGAACATCCCGAACACGATCGCTGTTATGGACATTCTGACAGAAGATACCGTACAGGTAAAAAAGAATATCAACCTGTCCATGAAGGAACAGAATGTACGTTACCGGGAGTCAAAAGATTATAGTGAGAAAATGGATGCTGAACAGCGGTTTAACGAAATGAAAGCGTTATATCAGGAATTGGAAACCATGGGACAGGTCCTCAAAAGTGTTGCAATTCGTGTTTTTATCGCAGACCGGAACCGATATGATCTGGAAGAACGTTCCAAGGAAATCATGGACTCGTTAGAGGCTGATGGATTTAAAACTACGGTATTCCTCAATGAAGGGAAAAAAGAATGGGCTGCTCTTGTAAAAAGCTTAGAAGAACAGATGCAGGATCCTTTTCATGTACCGGGACAGGCTTTGACATCCAAACAGATTGCTGTCGGATACCCTTTCCGTTTTTCTTCCCTGGAAGATCCTTACGGAAAATATTTAGGATATACCGCCTGTGGTGGAAACGTAATCTTTTCCCCTTTTACCAAAACATCTACCAGATCCTACTATAACAGCATCGTATTTGGCAACATGGGATTCGGAAAATCGACCCTGCTGAAGAAGTTATTTGAACAGGCCGCCATGGTCGGTGATTTTGTCCGGACTTTTGATATTACCGGTGAATTTGCTCCGCTGACCATCGAAATGGGAGGACGGATTATCAAATCTGGAGAAAAGATCATCAATCCATTAGAGATTTTGAAAGCTGCAGAAACCGAACAGTTGAGCTACCTTACAAACATCAAGCGACTCACCGTATTATATAAATGCATGAATCCGGATTATACCATGCAGGAAATTACCATGTATCAGAATACCCTGAAAGAATTGTATCTTTCCTTTGGGATCGATACTGCAGGAATTGTGACCGGACTTCCGGCAAAAAGTTATCCGATTTTTTCCGATTATCTGCAGTTCCTGAATCGAAAAGCAATAGAACTAAGCAAGATGGGAGGAAATGCCCTGCAAAAACAGGTCATTGCTGCAGATATGCTCACCCTCAACCAGATTAAAAAGGTCATTGAAAGAATTGTAGATACTTATGGATATCTCTTCAATGGACATACGACTTTTGACAATATCGTAGATGAACAGATTGTAACCTTTGACATTTCGGGCTTGAAAGATCTGGAAGACAATGTATTCGATGCCGTCATGTTCAATATGCTCACGATGTGTTATGGAAACTGCGTCACAAACGGATCGCTAATGAAAAAGAAGTACGAGCAGGGAGAACTTGCACTGGATGAAGTGGCCCATACGCTGATTATTGCTGACGAAAGCCACCGATGGCTGAACTCTGAAAAACCGGATCTTGTCCATGAAGTGAATGTATATCAGAGAGAAGCAAGAAAATTTTTTGGTGGAACACTGTTTGCCAGTCAGTCCATCCGAGATTATGTACCGGATGATACAAATAAGAGCGGCTTGACCGAAATTAAAACTCTTTTTGAGTTATCTCAATATAAATTTATTTTTAAACAGGACAGTAACGTTCTCCCCAAGCTTCAGACGATATTTAACTCTGAGCTGACTCCGGATCAGTTACAACGCATCCCTTATTTGGAGATGGGACAATGTCTCCTGTGCATTTCAGGAGAACAGAATCTGGAATTTAAGGTCCATCTGTCTGCTCAGGAAAAGAAGCTTTTTTCTGGTGGTGCATAATGGGAAAGATCAAAAAATTATTAATCGCTGGAGGAGCAACAGCCGTAGCCGGAGCTACCGTATTGTTGATTTCCTGTGTAGGAATTGCATCAGCAGTAGCCGGGATTATTGGCGGTAACAATTCCTCTGATAGCAGTTACATAGACAATGTATCCATTATGGAAGGACTCCCGCCCTGGGTTACATCCGAGATCATTCTCACCTGTCTTGACCTTCAAGACAAATATGGAATTTATGCCAGTGTAACCATCGCCCAGGCTCAACAGGAAGCTGGGGGAACCTGGGATGGAGCTTCACTGTATGATACTGCAGCGATTGATCACAACCTGTTTGGGGTCAAAGCAAGCGGGGGAACATCCCAATGGGAAGGAACTGTGACCTGGGACGGAACAGCCGGTACTACCGGCACTTACCGGCACTACGATTCCTATCCACAGGGGCTTAGGGACCGGGCCCGTTTATTATTAACTTCTTCTGCATATACGGAAATTGCCAAAACGGCCAATGAACGGAGCGGATCCGCAGCACAGTTGGAAGCTTTAAGCCGAAGTTCCTGGTGCGAAGGACAATACAGTACTCTGCAAAAATTCATGGAACAATACCAATTAACCCGTTTAGATTCTATGACGATGGCTACCTATCAGGCACAATACAAGGGAAATGGGGGAAGTGCTTTTACCGGGGGCTTTGTTTATTATAATCAGGCGGATGCCCCTTGGGGGGATCTACGCTATGTAGCAGGAGATCCAATCCGCAAAAGCGGGTGTGCTGCTACTTCCCTCGCCATGGTCTGGGCTACATACGGAAAGGATGCTTCTATTACCCCACAGACTGTGTTCAGCATCGGGAATAAAAACGGGGCATTAAGTAATGGGCTGTTGTCCCGTGGTGGCTGCGTCACAGCTACCAACAACGATCCAAAATTTGGCTGCATTGCCACTCATAGCTTAAACTGGTCGCTTGCTATGGATGCACTTGATAAAGGTGGTGCTGTTATGGTTGTAGGCACTGGAAAAGCCCCATTTTCCTCAGAAGGACACTGGTTTGTCATTATCGGATACAACGGTGGGAAAGCTTATCTTGCAGATCCCGGACATCGTGCGTGTACCTGGACGGAAATTGGCGGTAACAGCTCCGGGGAATCGTTGACCTATATCCAACAACAAACCCAGGACATGATCATATTTACACCACGATAGGAGGTTCTTATGAAAAATTTTATAGAAAACCATAAAAAAGGCATCGGAATTTTTTTTATTTTTATTGCAGTCATCTTTATGTCTCTTTACTTTTTGATTACTACTCATAAAAAAGCTCAGATTCCATCGGAAACACTCCGCACTCCTGAAGAAATTCAGAAATTGGAATCTGATACCGGAAACGATACGATACCGGATCAAAATGAAAAAGATGCAGAAAAAGAATGGGATGGAGAAAGTGTCGGCCTTGATTTTGAACCTGTAGATCTCGGAAACTGTGATCTGAATCAAGAGGTCCGGAATCTGATCGATGATTCCGTTGCTGAACTATCCGAAGAAATGCAATGGTGGCTCTATGCAGATTATGGAATTGAAAATGTAACAAAAGTCGTATGGAATCAAATTGCTACCATCGACTACGAAGGAAAAAATATTGTACTGCAATACCATGTAGTTGCAAGTCAAAAATGTAACATTAAATGTATGTACTCTCAAAAAGATAAAACATGGAGTTTCTATAAATTCAGAGGTCAAGGAGATGATTAAATGGCACGATCTGTATATATCATGTGCGACGATTGCAATAAAGAATATTGTGTAAATCTGATTGAAAAAAATAAGAGTCTGAAACAGACTTCTTATCTTGCTGAAGCAGAATTTGTCCTGAAGCATGGAGATCTGTCTGATTTCCAAAAAAGACAATTAGAACTGGCCCGTCAATCTGGAAAAACCATCCTGACCCAAGCAGATCTTTCCGGGATCCATCCAAAAAGAGGCTTAAGAGCCAGAGAAATCAGCTATGACTTGGAATTATGATACTTCAGTAAAAAGAAAGGGAACAAATGAGTAATGCAAGAGCCAATGCTGCGGTCTATGATCAACGCAGACGCAAACTGAAAAAAAGAAATAAACGCTATTTTCAAAGAATAATGATTACACTGATCGCATTTTATGCGATCTGTTTAACATCGAAGATGTGGCTGAAAAATAATTATAAAAATATTGATATTACCCCGATTGGAAGCGTTGTAAGCCAAAACAACCGCGAGGTTACATTAATCAGTTGGAGCTATTGCAGGGATGAGCGGAAAATGGAAGTGCTGCTCGGAATATCAAATACTGCTTATGATGGAAATGATACCTATGAATGGTCCGCTGAAGATAAGGACGCTGGATCGTTAAAAGTAACCCCTATCATCGAAGAACGAAATTTTGTTGTGCTTCAGCTTACTGACCTTCCTTCCCGTATTACAGTCATTTCCTTAAGGATGGATCAGTCAAAAACACAAGACTTTGAGACGATTCGTCTGTATGCAGCACCGGATCGGAACATGAAAAGTGTTGCTGATATAAAAGTAAAATCAAAAGAAGAATATCAGATTCAGCAGATTCAATCCGAAATTGAACTTGCAAATGAAACGATTTCTGATTTAGAGGAAGAAATTCGTAAAAATAAATCTACGATCCGGAATTTAAATACATCGATTAATGATGCTGAAAGTGATCTGCAATATCAGACTTCTTCCGAAATGGAAAGCACCAATCAAAAAATTTCTACGTTGAGAAGTCAGAAAAAGAATGCAAATGAAGCGATTGATACTGCAAAAAACAAAATTCAGGAGCTAAATGAAAAAATAGAAAACCTGAACAAAGAAATCGATTCTATCTCATCATCCGGGAGGTGATTTTTTGAAAAATAATGATATGGCTACATCAAAGCAGCTTGCTTATGCAAAACGAATTGAAGAAACTTTGGATGTTCAGATGCCATCCTCAATGGATCGCTATACTATTTCGCAATTTATTTCCGCTTACCATAAAGAATTTCTTCAGAAAGAACGGGAAGGAAATAAAAAAATTGAGTCAAGAATTAAAGAAGAAATTCCCATTGCGGATATCGCACGTGAAATGGGTTTTTCTGTTGTAAAAAAAGGCCGCTATCTTTCATTGAAAGAACACGATTCCGTAATCATCGATACAGAAAGGAATTGCTTCTGGAGAAACTCCAGAAGCGGCCGTGGATCTTCTATTGGCCGTGGAGGAAGTGTCATCGATTTTGTGGTAGAATTTTCCACTCTCGATTCAAAGGAAGCTACTCGTGACCTTGCACAGCGACTCACAGGTGTTTCTGTTACATTATCTTCACATAAAGTACCTGTTCAAAAAGCAACTTATGAAAAAAAGGAATTGGAACTTCCAGCTCCTGCACAACATATGCGGAACGTATTCGCCTACCTTACGAAAAGTAGATACATCGAACCGGATGTGGTACAGGAAATGGTGTCTCGAAAAATATTATATCAGGATCAACGGCATAACTGTGTATTCGTAAGCCGAAACGCTGATCAGAAGCCTGTATTTGCCTGTCTCCGTGGAACCAATACATTTCAACGGTTTTTAGGAGATTTAGAAGGCTGTGACTATGAGCATTGTTTTCATATTGACAACCAAGCCTCTAAACTGATCATCACCGAATCACCCATTGAAGCTCTCAGTTATATGTCCCTTCTGCAAAAAGCCGGGAAAGACTATCATCAATATGATTACCTGGCATTGGCTGGAACAGGCAAATATGCTGCAGCCATGTATCACTACCAGCAAAAAGGCTACGAGGAACTGGTGATTGGAACAAATAATGATGAAGCCGGAAGAATGGCGAATACAGCAATCCACCAGCTCTTTCAGGAGATATCGGTAACTCTGACCGACCAGTATCCTGAACAAAATGACTGGAACGATGAATTAAAATATGTCATCAATCATGGATTCCGGACAGATTACATTCCTGAAAAAAAAGAGATAACCGATGCTTTGGAAGCTCGCCTGGATGCCATGATGATGCCGGATACTGATGAACTGAAGCCGGAATGCCTCAACTTTTCCTCTCAAATGTTAGAGGAAGTAAATGTTCCGGTAGAAGAAATGGATTTGTATGTCAGTAACTACATAGATCGCAGCCGACAAAAAGATCCACAAGCCGGATTCAAAGAAGTTCTGCAAAAAGAACAAGCTTCTGGACGGAATCCAGGACATCAGATTCTTCGTAATTTTAACCAAAAACGCTTTTTTCGTACCGAAAAAACACTAGAATCTACCCTGTCAATTTAAAAGAAAATTCCGGGTGCTATTAATAGCACCCTCTTAAAAAGGAGAAAAAATGATAATATTTGTTGGTGATGAACTAAACGGATACTGGCTTAATGAAGTCGTATCCTCTATTGAAGAAGAAGTTATGATGATTCCGGAAAACCCGCATATAGCCCAGCAGATTAATGGAATCCTTTCAGTATCCAACTGTACCTACATTGTATTTGATATTTCACAATACATTGATCCATCTGAAGAAATAGCCGCAACAATTATAAAAATCTGTCAGGCTAATAATGCAACACCGATTATCCTTGCAAGCGGGTATCTTCCTAATTCGGAAATTATAGTGTCTCTGATTGATCAGAATATACACTATTTTATTTTTGATTCTGAACAGGGAAAAATAAAAGAAGAATTTTTAAAATGCGTAAACGGATTTTACGCTGCTAATGGAATTGATCTGATTGAAAATGTCAAAGAGAATATCGAAACAGTCAAAGAACGAGTTAAAAATTCTACGCTAATTGGAATCGGGGGGATCAAAAATGGAATAGGTACCACGACTCAATGTCTGCAGTTGGTCCAATATATCCAATTTTGCGGATATTCTGCAGCCTATATCGAAATGAACAGCACCCGTTATGTTCAACAATTATTTGCTTCTTATGATGATTGTGAAATAGTAGATGAAACTCTCGGACATATTCGATATAAGAACATTGATCTGTTCGATAAGCAGGAGAAAATTTCCGACATTTTACAACTGGGATATAATTTCTATGTCTATGACTACGGAGTTTTTACTTCGCCGGATTTCAACAAAACTTCCTTTCTCGAAAAGGAACTAAAAATCTTTGTTGTCGGCTGTAAGCCGAACGAATTACACTTTACACAAAATGTATTACGCAGCCTTTTCTATCAGGATGTATGCTACATTTTTAATTTTACACCGGAAGCAGACAAAAAAGAACTGTTAGAGATTATGGAGGAGAAAGCGGAACGGACTTTTTTTGCTGACTGGACGGTTGATCCGTTTACCTACAGCAATTCGGAAATTTACAGCAAAATTCTTCCGTTGGAGGTTCTCAGGGAAGAAGAACCGGTTAAAAAAAGTTTTTTCCCGTTTTTCAATAAAAAAAGAAAATAATTTTTCTTTTATTGTAGCAGGGAAAGGAAAATATAATGAAATACAAACAGAATCTTGTTTCCGGAATCAAAAAAGAGATTGCTTTTGAAAAAGAACAGGAACTTTTAAAAGAAAAGCACCACATAGAAGATCCGGACATTGTCGTAATTGAAAAAAATAATTTTTTTAAGCTGTTTTTACATACCGGTAGTCGGGTTATCCGGCTGACCGCTACAATTCTTCTATTGGTTTTGGCCGCAATTGGATTAACAACTATAATCTATCCGACCTTGCGGAATGATTTTTTCATCATTCTTTACGACCTGAAAGACCAACTGATCTATTTACTTGGAGTATAAATTATGACTATAAATGAAAAACTGAAAAAATTGAGAACGGAGCAGGGATTATCTCAGAAAGAACTTGCTGAATTATTAAATATAACCCAGGCCTCCGTATCTGACTATGAACGTGGCTTACGCCCACTTAAAACGTCTGTTATACAGGCCTATGCAGAAATCTTTGACGTCGATATGGAATACCTGAATCCCATATCGGATGGAATGGATATGCAGGACATATTAACTGTACTTTTCGCCTTGGATGATCGGATTTCTCTTAATATCGAATGCAGACCATCTGGAAAATCCTATATTATGTTTCAGACTGGAATTATGGACGAATTTTTACTAGAATGGAAAGAGATGAAATCCAAACTTACCCATGGCCTGATTTCAAAAGATCAATATGACCAATGGAGAGCAATACTTTTACAGGAGGACTCAAACAATGTTAATTAAAAATGAAAATTATGGAGAACAGGAACAGGAAATTTTCACCATATTTGCTCATTACCAGAACTGTGCTTTAGCATACGATGAAGAAGAAAATATGTATGTTCACGTTGGGGATTTAGAAGCTTTTCCAATCGGAACGCAGGCAGAAAAGAGTTCCTTTATAAGGCTGGAAAAGGAAACCTTACAAAATGATAGTTTATACGAAAGGCTGAATGCATATGCCGAAAAAATTAATCTGGGAACGAACAACCTCTAAATTACAACTTTATATAACCCAGGATCGCTATGAATTGAAAACCCCTTTAATAACCATTCCTTTTACGAGTAAAAGCAAAATGATGGTCTATCTACAGCAACGCTATCATTTAGATATGCAGGAGTACCGGCAAATTTATGATACAGATTTTCTCATTGGTACTCCTGTTAAGAAGGAGGATATAAAAATGGCTGCCCCATCATTCAAACCAATAAAAGAAGAAAATTTACAAAAAGAAAACGAACTGACACGAAAAAATCAGGAAGAAACCCGTGAGAAAATTACAACACTTGCCAAAAATTTTGAAGCAGATCCTTCCACACTGGCAGACTACTTACAGTTCGGTTCACGTTTTTACAAATACAGCCCTAAAAATACACTACTCCTCTATGCACAGAATCCTTTTGCAACCTATATCCAATCTTTTGAAAATTGGAAGAAAGAGGGATGCTCTGTACTAAAGGGAGAACATGGATTAAAAGTCTGGGTTCCTGTCAGTGCCACTTTTATTGATCTGGGAAGCGGAAACAAAGTGCAATTATCCAAAGCAACTAAAGAGCAAAAGAAGGCCTGTAAAGAGGGGAAGCTTCCCAGCGAAAAGCGATTGGTAGCATTTCGTCTTGGAACAACCTTTGATATTTCGCAGACCAATTTTCCAAAAGAACGGTACCCTGAACTTTTTAATATGGGATTTAACGATGCGGATCAGCGGATGCTCTGCAATGCTATATCCGATTTTTGTCAAAAGCAGTTAGGTTATAAGGTATCCTATGACACAGATCTCCGATCGATCTCACTACGTGGAGCTTGCAACCGTTTAACCAAGGAAATTACTTTGAATCCAAAACTCAATGATTCTCAGCGTCTCTCCACTCTCACTCATGAGATGGGACATGCAATCCTGCACGGTGATTCCAATACAAAAGGAACTTTTCAAAAAGAATTTGAGGCTGATGCTATATCGATCATGTTTCTTGGAGACTTAGGGATAAAACCAAGTCAATCCCGGATCCAACATTTAAGCCAAAGCTATAACCGGCTGAAAATGGATTTTTCAGAATCTCTCGATACCGTTTCTGAAGAATCTTTCGATGAATCTGTTCAACAGATTTTTGCACCGGTATTTGATACCTATAAAAAATATGTGGATCATTTTTACCAAGAAGTAAACGCATCACTTGAGAAACAACGGGAAATGGAAAAGATGACTCCACTAAGTGTAGAACAGAAGACTTTAATTAAAGATTGCTCTTCTCTCCTGCTCCAGGAATATCCAAGTCTTTCTTCTGATACGATGCAGGATTTTCTTAAAGACGATCTGCAGTTACGAGGCGGTGAGTGGATGCAAGAAAAACTGAACGAATATCTGTCAGATAAAAAGAACCCTTCCTTTGATCAGGCATCCCAACTTTCTCAAAGGTTGCACTCTTTTTCAGCCAGACCGAAAGAGGTTACAAAAGCTCCGGCTTTTTCTGGTATAGAATTATGATTCCCCTATCTTATGGCTTTGAATTTATAGCCTAGATTCCATTTTCTTAACTTACACAGAAAAGATATCGTTGAACTATTTTAATTAGAATCTGAGCCGTTTAAGAAGGTGCTATTAATAGCACCTTCTTGTGAGGACAACCATTATTTGAATCTTTGAAAAATTCAAATAATGGTTGAATCGCTTCTCTTTATAAACTTTCCCATCTAACAAAATAAAAAGGAAGAGTGTATCTCTCACTCTTCCACTGTAATAAATAATAATTACAACTTAGAACATTGTCTAAGTCGGAGATATGATTATATTACCAATTTTCTCTTATACTGTCAATCTAACAATTCCATTGAGTTTGCGTAGATTATCCGAATTTACGCAAGTAATTGAAGATGGAAAAATATCTACTTGTTTATTTTTTCTTATAAAATTCTTTTTCAGAAAGAGGATGTGTATTCCGTTTTTTTTCAAAACTTATTCCACTTACAGCGTTGTCATAAACAAATTTTTTTATCTCTTTCATTTGATTTGTTTCATAATATTTTACGAGCATTTCAAAAAATTGTTTTTGATGTTCTACTGGAATACTGATAATTCCTTTTCCATTTTGAATCATCACCTGGTTTGCTGCAAGCTGTGCAACTCTCTTATTTCCATCATAGAAAATCTGACCTCGCATCAAGAACAACATCAATTCAATCGCTTTTTCAGTTGTAGAAATTCCTTGCTGCATGATCCCTTCTATTTTTTCAGATATCCTATCCATATCAGGGATCTCTGGTTTCCAGCTTGTACCACCTATATTTACATCTGAAACTCTTAATTCTCCAGCAAGTGGAACGATCTTATCACCTATAATTTGACCTAGTTGGCGGATATAACGCAAATCGATAGGATATTCTACAGTATCAAGTATAAACTGCCATGCATGCTTTAAATTATTGACCTTAACAATATCATCAACTGACATTCCTGCCACTGCTCTTCCTTCATAAATTTCATTTGTTTCTGGAAATGTAATTGCAATTCCCTCTAGTCTTGATTCTTTGTATATGCTATCTACAATATTTCTTTTTGCAAGAAATACATTTTCTTCTACTGTAAGTTGATATTTATCTACTATTATCATATTCGGCTTTCCTCACAGATTAAGTGTCGTTTTCAAAACTATCAATTTGTAATTTTTAATGGTACTGCATATTCACATGGAAGATAATTGCAGATACACTCCTGCCCTTTTTTTTATACGAAATATCTATTTTGTATAATGTCACCCGATTGATCTCGTCCACTGCTCCTTTTATAACCCGGTTATTCAGGTTCGCAAAAGTTTTATACTTATCCTGACAGTCACAAGCCTCCCGGATATACTCAACACTTAATTCAACATCTACTCCATTTTTCGGTAATACTTTTAATTTGATCCTTTCCATCAGCAATTCAAAGATACGAATGGAATACACGCTTTTCATTGCCAGTACGGTATCTAAAGTATACTGGGTATACTTTTCCTTTAAATTCAATAGATAAGGCTTCAATTCATCATTTAATTTTATTGCAACACCTACATCACTCTGATAGACACATTTGGTCACCCATGGAATCTTGATCCATTGAGTCTTTTTTGCATCTTCGCTTTTTATGTAAACTGGATTACTGATGATGTCACTCGTCACCTCATCAATATCCCTGTATACATTACTTTTAGAAATTCCGAATAGATCTGCAATTTCAGCTATCGTAATAACATACGTTTTTAACTCTTTATCATCATACACTACCTGCATGATTGCTGAACGGATCAATTTAGCGGAATTGAGCTTTAGTCCCTGCTTTCCGGTAATTAATGTATTCGCCTGGACTACATACTGATTTTTATCTACGCTGAAGTCAAATGAAAGCTGACCTTCAAGAGTTTTTCCGCCTCGTCCCATTTACATGTCCTCTTTTCCTAAGATAGAATTATTATACAGTAACTATTACATTAAGTCAAGGCTTGTAATTTTTACTACTTTCTGTTTTTTGTGTAATTTTAAAACTATCAATTTGTAATTTTTTCATCTTTAATAAAATGGATCTGATATTGTTGAATAGTCTCAAATTTAAAAAGAGACTCGCACTCTAATTATCCAAGTGTGTCGTAAAACCCCTAGCTTTAGCTGTAGGGAGTGTCAATTCCATTTTCTTAAC
>ERZ779888.494-NODE-494-length-47392-cov-12.845808_pt1 | contig 47392 bp, 31 predicted proteins | sample MGYA00511245_ERZ779888 | MGnify/ENA primary metagenome ERZ779888 (study PRJEB29588, sample SAMEA2155255) | human gut metagenome | biome: human gut; feature: human-associated habitat; material: faeces | place: Denmark | collected 2008/2010 ...
TAGGGCGAACTTTAAACATCGAATTTATTGATTGGCAACTTGCGGACATTCATTATTTTATTGGGTCTATCATCAATCTACGATATATGAGTTTCCCGATTCCGTCATTCGCCCTTTTCCTTTGCTCGTCTGCGAAAGTAGTACAATAGCCCTTGAAAGTTGAAAGGTCCAGCGGCAAGCCGTTTCGGTCGGAATCTTCCTCCTTTGGAGAGTATTCAGCCAGAAAACCTTTCCCCTTTCAATGTCTGTACTTAGAAATGCAGACGGCAACGGAAATGAACGACTGACGAAAATGTAGAATTAAGGAGCCATCAACGGAAACAACAACACCTCAACACTGTTCAACCGTTATTCCGTGTTTGCTTTTCAATATATCTATGAACTTTGAGAACTCAGCAGGCTTGCCTTGGTTGGTCGTAGGCCAGTTTGTGCTTATCAGAATGTTCTTGTCGGCCAGGGCTATGGTGTCATCAATGGTCTTGTTGCCGAAAAATTCTACCTTGCCTTTCTCCTCCTTTATGGCTTCGTAACGCTCAAAGTCCATGAAAATAACATCCATGTTGCGCTTTATCGGGAAGTCGGCTTTAAGTTGTTCGTGAGTCATGCCTGGATGCGCGGCCACGTAATCTGCGATAACGGCACGCACAAGTTCTGTCTTCTTCTGGTATACCTTCCCTGCATACCGGTAATTGTTGGTGTCACGGTTTAACTTGCCAACTTTCTTCAACGGGCCGTCATAAGCCTTCAAGTTAGTGACGGCTGAAAGTTCGAGCGTCTGCGAGATAATGCTACCGAGTTCATCGTCATTGCTGATGATTTCGGCTATCTTGTTCAACAACCCCGACACGCTGAACGTCCTACTGCTAAGGTAAGTCTCCTTCTGGCACATACGAAACAACACCTTCTCCCATTCCTCGTCAAACTCTTCAACGCTGTCAAGGCTTTCCTTCTCCTCTTCTGTCAACGGGCGCAGCTTCAAGCGTGACGCCGTGCGGTCACTCCATTTCTTGAAGTCAGGCTCTTCCGTAAGCTGGTTGTATATGTAAGGATAAGCAATCTGCATACAGACGAGCGCGAAGTTAAGTTCCTTACGTAGCACTGTCTGCCGGTCGCCGACACCTTGACTCGATTGCATCTCGTTGATTATCGATATTAGGGCGAGCGTGTTCGTCAGACGTTTCAGCGAACGGGGGTTCGAGCCTACCGAGAGGCGCGTTATATCGCTCAGGGTTTCGGCAAGATGCTGGTCGGCAAGTTCTTCCTTCGTAAAAAACTCTATGTTACCCAAAGCCTCAACAAGGAACGTGTCAACGCTGTAAGAAGCGACTGGCATAGAGAACGGCAACTGAATTATCTTGTCGAAAAACGAACGGAACTCGCGCTCGTTGCTTTCCGTCAATTCGCCGAACTTAGGTTTCAAGCCTTTTATCACAACATCATAATCAATGGCAAGGATAAAGATGCACCTTTCAAGGTCGAAGATGTTTTTCAGAAGCTCAAGTATCTCGACAGCCACGGGCGGGTCTATGCGGTCGAGGTCGTCGATGTAGAAGTTGAAGCCGCTCTTTGCCGGGTTGTGCTCCAAGGCGTCCTCTATCAGCCGTGCTATCTCCTCTTTAAGCTGGGCAATGTCAGACGTAGGCTCGTCGGTAGAGAAGATGTCGTCAACCACACCGCCCTCTACACCTACCATCCCTGCCGCAACCTTGGTTCCTACGGTAGCCATTTTCTTAAACAGACCGCCTATCTTCCTCTTGCTTTCCTCCCACTTGTGCGTGCTGGGATTAAGCTGGCCTATCTGGTTTATGATGGCTTCAAGAATGCTTATGATAGCCTGCTGCGGCGTTTTCATCAACGAAAACTGCCACGTGTTTATCCAAATGGAATAATACGGCGCGCCGTCCTTCTCGCAAAGAGCGTAGCACAGTTGGTTCATCAGCGACGTCTTACCGCTGCCCCATTCTCCTTGCAAGGCTATGGTCATCGGCGTATCGGTCAACTCGATATATCTTGTCAGCGCGTCCTGGTAAACCTGTATGCCGAACAAGTCCGCCTGTGACGGCTTGCGGGGAACGTCAATAATGCTTGATTTCATGTATCTTTTTTATATTTATTACCCGTCGGCGGAATTATCTTGAGTGTCACAGCGATGGTTACCATTTCAAACGATGGCATTTCTGCCCACAAGATACGGCTTTCCACCTTTTAAAAGATAACCTTTCACGCCATGAAATGACGCCTCTTGCAAACTTGCCGTGAGCAAGTGAAAATCGTAAGCGAAAGCCTCCGAAACACAACAAGCCGTAAGCATCCAGTCAGTGGGGGCACTAACAATTCCACAAGCGGGTATTTATTGGGGTTAATACGAATATTATTTAGACTTTGCCTTATTAATTTTATTTTTCACCAACGCCTTTACCAAGCCGTCGTTCTTGACATCCGAGACATAATCCGCAGCCGCCGTAAGTTGTTTGTCTGAAATACTGTTGACATCGGGCAAATCCATACCGCCGACATCGCCAAACCATTCTGACAGTTTGTTTTGCGCACGCTCTACACTGTTCGGGCTGATGCCAGACTTCAATCCTTTGAATACGGCAAGCAGGGCGGCCAAGTCGTCAGAGAAACCTACGCCCGGCAACAAATCAGGTACGGCATCTGCCGGAAATATAAAGTAGCCGAGAGCACCCGTTACAATAAGTTTTTCCTTTACCGGCAACGTATCCAAGGCATAGAACAGGCACAATACGATATAAACAAGTTTAGCCCCGGCTTTCATGGCAAAATCGCCTAATTTCGCCCACAGGTCAGACTCTGAAAACTGTTTGGCGTAATCGCTTATGTTATCGACGACGCCGGTCTTAAACTCATCCATGTTCTTGCCGCACGCCTCAAGTGCCGTCTTGACATTGGCCGACGCTGCGTCAAAGGCTTGGTTTACCGTCTCAGTGGCTTTACCTGCCTGCGCCTTCAAACCGTCAATCCCTTTGCCAACGCCTTCGGCAACCTTCGCACCCAGCCCTAAAGCACTGTCGCCTAAACCTTCCGCCATTGCCTTCGCATTACATAGTTTCTCATCCACTTGCCGCTTAAAGGCATCGGTGTCTATTTGCTGCATCTTGCTTTTGGCAGAGTCAACGCCATCTTGCAGCTTCTTCTTAAACTTATTGAAATCCATAATACCTTTTTAACGCCGCAATTTTATCACCGCCTACGCCGCCTCTTCCCAAACAACGCACCCAAAACCAAGCCGCCGACTTTACGTTCAAGTCCGCCGCGTGTGGTTGGTATCCCTGTAGTTCGTGCAATCTTCTGCTTCACTTTTGTTATGCCCAAAGCACGTTTCCATGAAAATGACAATCCAGGTATCTTCATATTTTACAGCCTAAAATTTATGATTGACAGACAGGGAAGATGTTTGCGTCAACATACAACTTACCTGTCTGCCATTTTATTCAACAATAAAATCATTCTTTACCTGCCGCTGCCAACGTGATGTCGTTCTTGGCAAGTTTGGAATCGTCTGGTGTGGCCACTTGTACGTAAACGCCAAACACCTCTTCCATCTTCTTCTCGAAGTTTCCTACACGCAGGTTGCTGCCGACGGTCAGCTCGCCGCCTTTGGCACCTTCTGCACGGATTGAAGCCAACGTGGCGTCGTCCTTGGCGTATGACTTGCACGTAGACGTAGTGTAAACACGGAGCGAACAGCCGAAAGTGGCCTTGAAACGCTTTTTCAAACCGGCAACAGTCAGATTGCCTGAAACTTTTAAATCTGCCATAATCTTAATTTGTTTAATGTGTTAATATTCAGTTATTATCATTTCCAATTTTAGGCCATGCCCGGCTTACGATGAGATGGCCTGTATGAGCAGCATGATGATGAACAGCCCCAAAAGGATAGCCCAACCGAAAGGCAAGTCCAAAATACGCTTTACCACGTATGCCACGCCCAATGCCATGTAACGAAGCATATTGTAGATAAGCATGAAGCTGAACTTGATTACCCAGAAAAAGCCGTAAAATATGCTCCATATCAGGCCACCTATGGCAAGGAATAAAGCCCACATCGCTATCCCTACACTGGTTATCGTATGAGCTTGAACTCCGTGCGGCGGTTAGCCTCGGGGCTGTTCGGGTCAACTGGCTCTGTAGAACCTTTGCCCACGGCTTGCAGGCGTGTGGAGTCGATGCCCTCGTGATGCACAAGGAAATCAACCGCAGCCTTCGCCCTCTGCTCAGACAACAGTTGGTTATGGGCGGCGTCGCCCTCGCTTGACGTGTGTCCCTCTATGCTCAACTTTATGTCCTTGTTCTGTTTCATAAGGGTTGCAAGGTCGTGCAGCGCAATCTTCGCGTCGTCGTTCAGCTCGGCCTTGTCTTTCTCAAACTGGGCGGCGTTGAAGTTTTCCTGTATCTGGGCTATTTTCTCAACAAACACAGTGTCACGCACAACGACTTTCTTCTCCACAACCTTTTCCACCACTTTCACTTCAGGCTCTTTCTTCATGGCGAACAACGCGGCCAAGGCTGCGGCGATGATTATGATTACAAGGATTATCCATAGCCATGCCTTCGACTTCTTTTTGGGCTCTTCACGCACAGGTTCTTCACGCACAGGTTCTTCTTTTTCCGTGGGCGGCATCCATCCGTTGAGGTATTCAAGGCGGTATCCACCCTTGCGGCCAAAGCCTTTCTCGGCCTCATCAAACTGTGCCACCTCTATGCCATATTGTGCGGCATGGGCGACAAGCCGCTCAAACGAGGGCTTAGTCCACATCTTCACCACGGCCACTTGCCTGCCGTCGCCCGTATGCAACACCTCGTCGTCAGCCTTAAAGAAACCTTCCCAGTTGGCATCCGTGCCTTTCTCTTCGGCGTAGATAAAGTTTTTCTTCACGCCTGAGTCGGGATTGAGGCTGTCGGGGAATGCCTCGCGCAGGTCTTCAAGCGTGGCGTCGGGGTTCATCAGCATATAAGCGTGCATGATGCCCAGCGCAGTACGGTTTTGCGCTTTTCCGTAAACTCTGATTTTATTTTCCATCGTCAATGATGTTTTTAATGTTCGTATCGGTTACTTTGCGTATTTAAGTTGCTCACGTAGCGAGACGATATTTCGCTGTAGAGAAGCGATGCGCGTCTGGTATGAACGGATATTGGCCTCATAGTGCGCCATGACCGAGGCCTTCTCGCGCCGGTAAGAGTCCTTGGTCGGCTTGCTGCTTGCCGTCTTAATCCTTGCGCTATACCGTTCGCTCGCCTCCTTCTTGCGTGAACGCTCTTGGGCTATGCTCGTCCTTATGCGTGCTATCTCGGCTTTCTTCACGTTGATTGAAGCCCTGATTGATTCTTTGCTCATGATTATTCTTGTTTTAGGTTAATAAACCCGGCCTAACACTCTACCACCGACAACATATATCTGAAGGGCGCCTTCTCCCTGCCTACGGCGGAACGGGCGTTGACGGCCGTATCAGCCCAACGGCAGGGGTAAGTACCCCGCAGTTCAAAGTCGGAATGCGTGCGGCGGACGCTTTCCGCAATGTCCGTGTCCCATTGCAAGAGGCCGGGGCTACGGGTGTTGCCATCATAGGTGGAGAAAGCCCTGTAACCCGAATCCGTGCGTGGCTCACGCCAGTAAGTCACGTTGTTGGTTACTATCAAGGCCACACCGCCTTTTACGGCGGGGTAACATTGGGTTAACGCCTCTATGCGGCGCACGTCTTTCCAGTAGTTATACATGATTAAGTCGCTGGCGGCCTGGTTCTTCACGATGAGGCAATGGGTTCTCAACGGTTCGCCGAAGCGGTCTATCTTCACATCCACGGGGCGCGTGGCGTATTTCAGCTCCACGGCGGCAAACTCACCCAGCCTCTCCACCACAACGTCGATTGACAGGTCGTTGTTCCAAGGGAACGACAGGGTTTTCAACTCCAGCCCACGTGCTTCCAGTTCCTCCTTTGGCACGGCATACTCCATGTCCACCTTGTCGTAGTGGCCACTGTCACGCAGCCAAGTGGCTACCCTTACTTGCAGGTCGCGCTCGTTGAACATCAGCTCCGTGTTCGTGTTCAGGAAGCGTTCAATATCGCCACGCAACACGCTTACCAACAGGTTATTCTTCAACGCCCCCATTCACTTCGACGTCCAGCTCCGGTTCAGTCTTCACCATGTCACAGAGCAACATTACGGCCTGCGCCGGCTCCATGCCCAATGCGTCGGCTATGGCCAGCAGGTTGTTCACCTCGCCCTCGGCCAGCACGCCGTCGGCCAATACCATTTGGAGCACAGCCTCGAATACCTCGCCTATCTCTTCGGCGTCGATGTCTTGGGCGGCCTTCTCAAGGAAGGCGTTAATCTGTTCCTCGTTCATGGGGTTGATGCGTGACAGGGCCACGTCAACGGCCATACCGAACTTTATCGTGTTGAAGCCGAACGCATCGGCAATTTCCTCTACCGTTTCCTTTTCGGTTGCGTCATACTCACCATCGGCCCAGATTGCAAAGCCGATGAAGTTAGCTACCGCTTCTAATGATGATTTCATAAGTCAAGTTCCTCCTGTTTTTAATAACCGAAAAGTCGTTTCAGCCTGTTCTTCAGGCTACCCTTGGCGCGACGCGCCTTTGCCATGTTGGCAGCCATCTGCTTATACTCTTTCGTGCGTTTGTCCACTTTGCCTGCGGCTGTCTTCTTCAGCCTCGGCTTTGCCGGTGCCGCGCCTTTCGCCTTTGCCGCGCGAGCCTTGGCCAAGCGCGCCTTGAGTTCCTTATACTCCTTGGTGCGCTTATCCATCTTTCCTGATGCTGTTACCTTTACCATGTTTTTATTTTTTTATAAATACCCACAATTAGGAAACACCCGCCGTAGGGACATAATTCATTATGTCCGCACGCTCTGAAAGAGCGTTTAATCACCTGTATATCAGTGTAATACGTTTCTCGCGAAACGTGTGGACATAATGAATTATGTCCCTACAGTTGCAGTTTGCAGATATTATTTTTTTTGTCAGCAGACAAGCCTTGTCACTTGTCAACTTGTCACTCGTCTGCTTGTCTACTCGTTCCTCGTCTACTCGTCAACTTGTCAACTCGTCAACTAATCTCACTTATTCTCGTTAATAAAATCCACCAGCTTAGAGCCAAACGTTTGGGTGTTCCACGTCGGTTCATAGTTGAAGCCCACATTGCCGGCTATCTCACGCAGTACGGATATGGTGTTGCCATATATGCGGTAAGTTTCCACCGTGCCCGACGGACGTATGGCGATGGTATATTCGCCAATCGTGGCTTGCCTTGTACCTTGACCGTAAGCCTTGACAAGCGTCAGACCGAAACGGCGCGTGTTCCAGTCGGGGTCATACTGAAAACCGACCGTTTGGGCGGCCTCGCGCAGTGACGCGCGCACATTATCGTAAATGCGGAACACCTCAACAGAGTTGTTTGCCTTCACCGTGATGATATATTCGCCCGAAATGGCAGACTTCTTCGCCGGCACATACTTGTCGGCATCAGCCACTTCAGCCGGTGCCGCACCATCCACCTCCGCCTCGTCGGCGGCATACTGCTGTTCGAGCAAGGCCTGCATCTTGGCTTTCGTGGCATTTTTTGGTATGTCGCAAACGGTTGACAGAGTGTATTCGTCGAGGGCGAGCACCCAGTCGTCTGGCGAAGCTACCTGCACCTTTATGCCGAACTTGTCTGACATTTCCTGTTCAAATTCGCCCACGGTCATGTTCTCGGTGCATTCCACCTGCCCCGAAACCGTGTCGCCCGTGCGTATCGAAGCCAGCGTTGCTTCGTCGTCGGCTTTCTTGTTGCCGTTATAAACGCGAAGCGTCCCTCCGAATGTTTCCTTAAAGTGGTCTTTCAGGGTCTTGACCCTCAAACGACCGTCAATAGCAAAAGTCTTCATATCAAATAAGGTTTATTGTTTTGGTAAATCAATTGATTTTGGCAGAAAAAGGACAAGCAGAAAGCCTTGCCCCTTGCCTGCCGAAAGTTCAGCACACAACAATCCCTGCACCGACCGTAGCCGGCGCATACAAAACGGATGAAAGCAAAACGGAAAGTAACGTTGCAAAGACTTATTGCGCCTTTGCCGTAATGGATTAGTGTAAAAATACCCCCCCCCGAAAAGTTTTTAAGCGATAAGACCAAGTTCCGCATAGATAACAATCATCACCTGCAAGCTCAAAAAGCCTACAAACAGTTAATTATTATCCTGCAAGACGGGACTCAGGACGTATGTGAATGTTTCGCTTTAAGGGGGAAGAGCCGTCCCATTACTTTCCTCCGCGGCGTTCAGTCAAGTGCCGCAGACGAATTGCCAAGGTAATGTAATCTCCCCATCAAGAAGCTACATTGCGTCTTGATTTGCGATGCAAATATATATAAAATATTTTTAAGCCACAACTTTTAACGTAAATATTTTTCTACGCGGATAATGCCATTCACGAATAGGGACGCTCGGTTGGAGCGTCCGGGTAACTATTTTAAAATATTAGTAGTTAAAGTAGTTAAGGAAGTTATCGCTCACTACGTTCGCTAAGTAGTTAAAGACAATAGCCTTTTTTCTTTAGGAGTTAAGGAGTTATGTAGTAAAGGAGTTAAGACATTAGCCTTTTCATTCCCCTCGGGGAGGTTGGGAGGGGGCTGCATTACACGGACACTCAAGCCGAACATCCATACACGTGGATGGCAACATGGCGGAGGACGAATGCCGTGTTTCATCGGATTGTACGGAACGGAACTATGAATGTAATGCAGCGGATTATGCCGAACTCACGCTAAAAGGACACAAACGACTGCATAAAAGGATGCCAACGGGAACGCAAAAGGGCACCTTTCAGCGCGTGAAAGGTGCCATTGGCTCTAGTTAATTATACCGTTGCAAACTTGACATTATAATGGTTCATGGAAAGTCCAAGCAGTTCATCTGCCTGGTCATTGCAGAACTTCAGCACGGTCTCTTTCACCTTGAACCAGTTGAGATAGTCCTGCATGTACTTCGTGGCGACGCCCCAAAATGTCCCGTTAAGCCATTTCTTGAGCCTGTTGTGCAGTGAATTGACGTGCTGGATATGGAAAAATCCCCTCTTGACGTGCCGGCCAAGGTCTGCCCTGATTACGACATGTTCAATATGGTTGTCCATTGCATATCCCTTGTAGCTGACATGGCCGTCCGAACACAGCACCGTCCCTTGGGGCAGAGGAGTGCGCAGGCTTTCCGTGATTTCCTTCTTTGTCAGCCGTCCATAGCCACAAAATGTCATGTTGAGGTCGTTCTTCCTGTCGGCAGTCACTATGACAGTAGCCTTGTCCTTGGATATGCCCTTGCCTTTTGTCCCTCCACCACGCTTGCGGGGCTTGCGCTTCAGGTGGCGGCAGCCTTTATCGGACTTGTCAAAGAACGTCTCGTCGCTTTCGGTTATTCCGGAGAACGAGCTGCCCTCGTCCTGCTTCAGGGAACGCAATATCTTGTGCCGCCAGTCGAAAGCTTTCTTCTTGTTGATGTGCAGGGCGGCGGATATCTTGTCAAGGGACTTCTGTTCGGACATCAGTTGCATGTATGCCTTCACAAGCCCTTTCTTGTGGAGCTTCTGCTGCCACGTGCCGGTATATTCGGTGAAAGTCCTGCCGCAATCCTTGCACTTGAAGCGTTGCGTTACGTGGTCCTTGCCGAAACGGTAGTAGCGGTTGCTTCCACAATGAGGACAGCAGCCCTGTTTTTCCAACAAGGCAGACAAACGAGAGCTTTCCGGGACTGTCGCCTCGCACTGATTGCCAACACTCAATGCCTGCAACAAAGATTGCCGTTCTGTCTCTGACAAAGACTGGGCGGCTGACAATATTTCATTATAAGTCATGATAACCTCCTTTTAAAAAGATATATGCAATTAATATGCCACTTTACAACGCCTTGTTAAACTAGAGCCAGAGGTTATTATAACGTGTTGAATATCAATGATTTATGTTTAATGGGTATTTTGTCGCTTTGCGAAAAGGCCCATTTCGGCTTGCGAAATAGCCCATTTTGGGGGCTGAAAAGCACCATATCGCACTGCGAAATGGGCTTAATCGCACTGTGAAATAGGCTATATCAGAAAACGAAACTGACTTTTCCGGACTACGTTATGGGGTATATCAAAATGCGGTATTGTCCGAAATGTCATCTGTTATGTATGATTTAACGTTCGTTTACTCCTCTTTTGTGAAAATATTTTGTCAAAAAAATGTCAAGAAAAATTGTAAGTACGTCCCGTGAGTTTTCATTAATAAACAGGATGTCAGCCTTTAAAATCACTGACATTACCCTTTAAAACCGGTGATTTTATCCGTTAAAGATATTGATGTCGTCCTTTAAAAATACTGATATTATCCTTTAAAGATGATGATATCCATATTTAATGATAATGATGCTTTACTAAAAAAATAATGATATATCCCTTTAAAGATATTGGTGTCTTTCTATAAATAAGCTGACGTTTGTCGTGGGTAAAGATGTGGAAAGAATGAGCCTTTGTTTCGGTAATGTTTTTATCATTTTCATCCACCGCTTTTCCTGTTGGCCGTTCGTTGCCATTATCTGTAGCGTGAGGCTTGAAAAGAGAAAGCCGTGCCAAGGCTCTACGGTGGAGCGTGGCACGGCTTTGTATGTCGTCATGGGTCGTTATGACCGGCAGTCGTCGCAGTGTGTTGTTTTATGTGCGGGACGGTGTCGGTATGTCTTTATGCCCGTGTGGTCATTTCACTATTACTTTGCGGGTCGTTCCGTCGGCCTTGCGTACTATGTGCAGACCTTTTGCTGACGGGCTGACAACCTTACCCGATATGTCGTAGTGGGTCTCGTGGCCGTTAGTGTCGGTCGTTACGCTTGTTATGCCGCTGAGGTTTGCCTCCTCAATATTGTTGAACTGCTTCCATCCTTCGGCGGTTCTGTAAGCATCTGCGCTGCCTACCGGAACAGTGAGTTTGCACATGTATGGCATGAATCCGAAGAAAGTGTCGTTGTAATATGTGTGAATATATTCGGAATAGAGCATGTCGCATGCCGGCGGTACGGCGGCAGACGATGTCATTTCTTTCAGATTGTTGCAATAGTAGAATATCTGTGAGCCCATGCTTGTCACTTCTGCAGGGATTGTTACCGACTGCAGTGCCGAACATTCGTAGAACAGGTAGCTTTCGACTCTCTTGAGTGATGCCGGTAGATCGACGTGTGTCAGACTGCTGCATTCCCTGAATGCGCCTTGTCCTATCTCCTCTATGCCCTGCGGCAGGTTGATGCTTGTGAGGCCGCTGCAATAGCCGAATGCTCCGCTTCCTATCTTCTTGAGTGATGACGGCAGGACGACGCTCTTAAGGTTGTATTGTGAGCCGAATATCGAAGAGGCCAGCGCGGTGGTGCCTTCGGCTATCGTGATGCTTGTGTTCTCAGGCATCGTTCCTTTATAAGCGTATGCTATTTTGCCAAGATAGAGCAGGCCGTCGGGCTGTGAGTCATACCATGCCGTTCCTTCGAATGCGCCTCCGCCGATGTTTGACAGCTTGTCGGTGTCAATGTTGATTTCGGACAGGAGGGTGCAATAGTTGTATGCGTAGTTGCCTATTGATATTCCTTCAATCTCTTCATCGAGGGCTCTCGCCGCATTATCGGGCGCTCCGATTGTCACGGTTTTCAGTTTATCGCAATTGGCGAACGCGTAGTCGCCGATATATACCTTGTCGTAAGGAACCGTAATGCTTGTCAGCGTCTTGTTGCCGTAGAATACGTAATCGTTCACGAAGTTGCAAGGAATGACGATGTCGCCTTCGAGCAAATTGCCGTCTATGTATATGTCATTTTGGGTGAATATGTTGGCACCCTGCTCGTTGAATCTTATTCCGCACCAGCCGGCAAGGTTTCCTTCGTAGGTTGTCTTGTTCAGGTATGAACCTGTGTAGAATCCCAGTCTCTCAACAGTGCGCATGCGTGCTCCCAACGTCACGTTTCTTAAATTGTAGCAGCCCCAGAATGCCTCTTCGCCTACATATTTCGCTCTCATTACGAGGTCGGTCAAGCCTGTGCATCCTGCGAATGCGTTGCGGCTTATGCTGTCCACTGTCTCCGGTATGGTGAGCGATTTAATGCCTTTGTATCCTGCGAAGGCACACGTTTTTATTGTCGTTACGTCTCCCGGGATGGTCAGGTCCTGAATCAGTTGCTCCTTGGCAGAGCCGGAGTTGACGTAGAATTCGCTGGCGTAGCTCAGCGGGCAGGTGTCTTCCATATAGCTTTCGGCGTCATTGGTGATACTGAGCCATGAGTTAAGGTTGCCGTTGTAATATACCTTCTTTAGTTTCTTGCAATTCTGGAATGCTCCGTCCCCGATGTATTTCACTTTGTCGCCGATGTGTATTTCCTGTAAGCCTTTACATTCGGAGAAAGCTCCTTCTTCTATCGTTTCCACGAGGTCGGGCAGTGTGAATGATTCCAGCGCGGAACACCATTCGAACATATGGCCGTTTATTTTTGTCGTTCCTGACGGCAGCGTGATGCTTGTCAGTGAAGTACAGTTGCTGAAAACGCTGGATCCTAAAGAGTCAACCGACTCCGGAATTACGAGGCTTGTGAGCGATAGACATCTGTAAAACGCACGGTCGCGTATTGTTTTCAGACCGTCGGGTAGCGTCAGGTTGTTGAGCGATGTGCAGTTGGCGAATACCTCATTGCCTATTGTTTCCACCTTGTCAGACAATGATACGGTGGTGAGTGAGTCGCAATTGGAGAATGTCAGTTCCGGAATCTCAGTGAATTCTTCGCTTATCGATGCCGTCTTGAGACCTGTGCAGCCATAGAAAAGTGAGGTGCCTATCTTCTTCACGGATGCCGGAATGGTGATGGCTTGCAGCCTCGTGCAATATTGAAAAGCGCCGTTGCCTATTTCTATGTTTCCGTCTTCAAAGTTCACCTGTCGCAGATTTCCCAGATTTTCGAAGGCATTTTCTGGTATGATGGTGTTTCCGCCGATTGTTATTTTCTCAACCGTTCCAGGAAGAGTTGATGTCCAACCATCAGTCAGTCCGGATATCGTTCTGCCGATATATATGTTTTTCAACGGACAGTTTAAACTGTTATATAGTGTCAGGGCGTTGTCGCTGTTCTCAAATTTAATCGTCTCGAGTCTCTCGCATCCGTTCAACCAACAGTAGAATTCTTCAACACTGCCCGGAATGGTCAGGCTTGCGAGCGATGAACAATTGTTGAATGTGTCGTTGTCGAGATACTTCGTCGTTGCCGGCAGTGTGACGTCAGTAAGCGATGTGCAACCCTCGAACGTGGCATAGAACCTCTCCGGACCGTCTGCAAACACCACGCGTTTCAGGTTTGTGCAGTTGTTCAGGATGCGACCTATCTCTTTAATGTCTGCCTGAACGTCGATAGAGGTTATCTTTTCATTGTTCGAGAAAGCGTCCTCGGTTATGTTTTCCACCGTGTATGTCTGACCGTCATACGTCACGGAAGCCGGAACCACAATGTCGCCTTGATACACTACGTCCTCGTTTTCACGTATTACTTCTGCTCCTTGAGGTCCGTAAGTGCTGCCGAGATCGTATCTCAGGCCGTTTATTTCAACCTCAAAGGCATTGATGCTTAGCGGAAAAAGCATGGCAAGAACCGCCAGGATAATTAAACACTTAGATTTTCTCATAAGTAAGTCTTTTTTATTCTATAATAAATGGTATTTATATCTATTTTGCAAAATTATAAAATATTTAATCACGGATATCCGGTGTAAAGTCTAAATAATGCTAATATGTTGCATCTGTTTAATGATATTTCTGAAAAGTTACATTTTTTATTACCTATGGAACACGCTTTCCCGGAGGTTTGCTGACCGTCTATTTGAGGTTTTGTCGCGCCGAAGAGGTAAATCTTGAGGATGGTGTCCGGGGCATGACAAAACGGAGGTGTGTGTATGGTCTGTTTTTTTATTTGTGGGAAAAGACGTGTCCTAACAGGTGATTTGTTGCACAAATCGAAGCAAAGTGTGCGGTATTTTCTTTTGAATTGTAATAAATGGTGTCTTTTCGTTGTTAATTCGTCGTTTTTATTGAATAAATAATAACGATTTGTTTGTTTATTACGCAAAAACTATCTACCTTTGCAGTCAGACCATTTCAGAACGGATCGCTGTGCGGCGTGCTTTTGTATGGCGTGCGACGGTCCGGCTTTTTAATATTAATATAATCACCGCCTCGTGGCAATGCTTGTGCTTTTGCCGCGGGCTACGCAATAGAAAGGAATAAGGGAGATGAAACACAAGTTGAGAAGTGCAGTGTGTACAGAGGGCCGACGCATGGCCGGAGCAAGGGCACTGTGGGTTGCCACGGGCATGAAGCACGAACAGTTCGGCAAGCCTATCATAGCTGTGGTGAACTCGTTCACGCAGTTTGTGCCGGGACATACGCATCTGCACGAGATTGGACAGATTGTAAAGAAAGAGATAGAAAGCATGGGATGTTATGCCGCGGAGTTCAACACGATTGCCATCGACGACGGCATCGCCATGGGACACGACGGAATGCTCTATTCGCTTCCCTCGCGCGACATCATCGCCGACTCGGTGGAGTATATGGTGAATGCGCATAAGGCCGACGCAATGATATGCATATCCAACTGCGACAAGGTGACGCCGGGCATGCTCATGGCTGCAATGAGACTCAACATTCCGACCGTGTTCTGCTCGGGCGGACCGATGGAGGCAGGACGATGGCGCGGCGAGAACGCCGACCTCATCACTGCCATGGTGAAGGGTGCCGACCCTTCGGTGAGCGATGAGGAGATGCGTCAGATTGAGGGATGCGCGTGTCCGGGATGCGGAAGCTGCTCGGGTATGTTCACGGCCAACTCGATGAACTCGCTAACGGAGGCGATAGGACTCTCCCTGCCGGGCAACGGTACGATACTCGCGACGCATGCCAACCGCATCAGACTGTTCCGCGACGCAGCCCGACAGATAGTAAAGAACGCGCTGGCTTATTATGAGGACGGCGACGAAAGCGTGTTGCCGCGCAACATTGCCACACGTGAGGCGTTCCTCAATGCCATGACTCTCGACATAGCCATGGGCGGAAGCACCAACACTGTGCTCCATCTGCTGGCGGTGGCAAACGAGGGTGGCGTGGATTTCAGCATGAAAGACATCGACAAACTGAGCCGTAAGGTGCCGTGTCTGTGCAAGCTCGCGCCCAACACCCAGAAGTACAGCGTGCAGGAATGCAACCGTGCCGGAGGCATACTCGGCATAATGAATGAGCTGAGCAAGGGCGGACTGGTGGACGGAACTGTTAAGCGTGTTGACGGAATGACGCTTGACGAGGCAATGGAAAAGTATGACATAACGTGCGAAAATGCCGATCCTGAGGCGTTGCGTATTTACAGCAGTGCGCCCGGACACAGGTTCTCCACTGTCATGGGCAGCCAGAACTGTGAGTGGGAGACACTCGACACCGACCGCGAGAACGGTTGCATAAGAGACCTCGACCATGCCTACACCAAGGATGGCGGCCTGGCTGTGCTCTTCGGAAACATCGCTCTCGACGGCTGTGTGGTCAAGACGGCAGGCGTGGATCCGTCGATATGGAAGTTCAGCGGACCGGCAAAGGTATATGACTCGCAGGAAGAAGCATGTGAGGCAATACTCGGTGGCAAGGTGAAGAGCGGCGACTGCGTCGTCATCACCCACGAAGGTCCGAAGGGCGGACCGGGTATGCAGGAGATGCTTTACCCGACGTCGTACATCAAGAGCATGCACCTCGGTAAGGAATGTGCGCTGATCACCGACGGTCGTTTCTCCGGAGGAACAAGCGGACTGAGCATAGGTCACATATCTCCGGAGGCTGCAGCGGGTGGCAATATAGGCAAGATTGTCGATGGAGACATAATAGACATCGACATCCCGGCACGCAAAATCAGCGTCCGTCTGAGCGATGAGGAACTGCAGGCACGTCCGCAACGTCCTCTCAAACGTGTACGCGAGGTGAGCAAGGCGCTGAAAGCCTACGCACGAAGCGTAAGTTCTGCCGACAAGGGAGGAGTGAGAATAATAGATTGAAAACATACAGCCGGCGGCCGGAAAACATCTTTACGTCCGGTCGCATGGCTTCGCAAACCATAGCACAAAGCTTTACAAACAATAATATAAATGTCAAAGGAAATTATATCAGGAGCCGAGGCACTCATGCGCTCGCTGCAGAACGAAGGTGTGAAGACCATCTTCGGTTATCCGGGTGGAGCCATAATGCCGGTTTTCGATGCTCTTTATGATTATACGGTAGGCGACAAGCATGCGTTCAAACACGTGCTGGTACGCCACGAACAGGGTGCGGCCCATGCCGCAGAAGGCTATGCCCGTGTGAGCGGTGAGGTGGGAGTGTGCCTCGTAACGAGCGGTCCGGGAGCGACAAATACGCTCACCGGTGTGGCTGATGCCATGATGGATTCCACTCCGATAGTGGTAATAGCAGGTCAGGTGGGCGTAAGCGCGCTCGGTACCGACGCTTTCCAGGAGGTCGATCTTGTAGGTATCGCCCAGCCTATTTCCAAATGGAGCTACCAGATACGCCGTCCGGAGGACATCGCGTGGGCCGTGAGCCAGGCGTTTTACATTGCCCGTTCGGGACGTCCTGGACCTGTAGTGCTCGACTTTCCCAAGAATGCTCAGGTGGCGACAACGGAATGGAAGCCGGTGAAGGTGACCTCCGTACGCAGCTACGAGCCTTATCCCAAGCTCGACGATGATGCCGTGGCACGTGCCGCAGCGCTCATAAACTCTGCCAAACGTCCGCTCGCTCTTGTAGGACAGGGCGTTGAACTGGGCAGCGCACACAACGAACTGATAGAGTTTCTTGAGAAGGCCGACATTCCTGCCGCGCGCACTCTGCTCGGACTTTCGGCTCTGCCGTCGGGTCATCCGCTCAATATGGGAATGCTCGGCATGCACGGCAGCTATGCGCCTAACGTGAAGGAGCAAGAGTGCGACGTGCTCATTGCCATCGGAATGAGGTTCAGCGACCGTGTGACCGGACGTCTCGATACATACGCCAAGCAGGCGAAGATAATACATTTCGACATAGACAATGCCGAGATAGACAAGAACGTGAAGACCGACGTGGCTGTCATCGGCGACTGCAAGATGTCGCTGCCTGCCGTGACAAGACTGCTTGAGAAGGCTGACCACCACGAATGGATAGAGAGTTTCCGTCCGTACCGCGACGAGGAAGACGCCCGGGTGATACAGCCCGCCATACATCCTAAGGACGGACCGCTGCGCATGGGCGAGGTGGTGAACGTCGTAGCCGAGGCCACTCATGGCGACGCGGTGCTCGTGAACGACGTCGGTCAGAACCAGATGTTCTCGTGCCGTTACTTCAGATACAACAACAAGCGCAGCGTTGTCACCAGCGGCGGACTCGGAACAATGGGCTTCGGTCTGCCGGCAGCCGTGGGAGCAACGTTCGGAGCGCCGCAACGCACGGTGTGTCTGTTCACGGGTGACGGTGGATTCCAGATGAGTATACAAGAGCTCGGCACCATAATGGAACAGCATGCTCCCGTAAAGATAATACTGCTCAACAACAACTTTCTGGGCAATGTGCGCCAATGGCAGTATATGTTTTTCAACAAACGATATTCTTTCACTCACATGCTCAACCCGTCGTATGAGCAAGTATGCCGCGGCTACGACATACCTTACGAGGCTGTGATAGAGCGCGGCGCGTTGCAGGAGGCTGTTGCCCGTATGCTTGCCACGCCGGGACCGTACATGATTGAGTGTGCCGTGAAGGAAGAAGACAACGTCCTGCCCATGACGCCTCCGGGCTGCAGCGTGGACGAGATGCTTCTTGAAATAAAATAACAATCAACAGGATGGAAATGGAGAAAAACTTATATACATTGCTCGTTTACTCTGAAAACCTCGCCGGCATACTGAACCAGATAACCTCTGTGTTCACGCGCTGTCAGATAAACATAGAGAGTCTTAACGTGTCGTCGTCGAGCATACGCGACATACACAAATATACCATCACGGCATGGAGCGACGAAAACCAGATAAGAAAGATAACAAAGCTGATCGAGAAGAAGATAGACGTGTTGAAGGCCGATTACTATCGTGATGAGGAACTGTTCATCCACGAGGTGGGACTTTACAAGATATCCACTCCCAAGCTGCTCGAGAATCCGGAGATATCGCGCACCATACGCCGCCACGACGCACGTATGATGGAGGTGAATCCGACTTACAGCACCGTGCAGTATGCCGGACTGACCGAGGACGTGACCGACTTGTACTACTGTCTGAGCAAGTTCGGATGTCTGTTGCAGTACAGCCGGTCGGGTCGCATAGCCGTAACGAGAAGCTTTGACGAGCCGGTGGCAGATTATCTTCACCGTAAAAAATACAACGACAATAATGGAACTGAAGAGTAAAGTAGGAAGCTACGACTTTCTGGTCGAGCCTTTCCATTGCGATTTCTCGCACCGTGTGTTCATGGGACATCTTGGCAACAACCTGCTAAATGCCGCCGATTTCCACTCCAACGAGCGTGGTTACGGCATGAGCTATCTCAATCCTATACACCGCACATGGGTGCTCTCGCGCCTCGTCATAGAGATGGAGACCATGCCAGAGGCTTACGACACCATCAGCGTCAGCACGTGGGTGGAGAGCGTGAAGCGCTATTTCACAAGCCGAAACTATGCCGTCACCGACGGCAACGGGCGCCTGTGCGGATACGGACGCAGCATCTGGGCGATGATAGACACCGTGACACGCCAGCCGGTGGATATAATGGCCGTGCGCGACGGACTGATAATGGAATACATCGACACCGAGACGCCGTGCCCCATTGAGCCGCCTTCGCGTGTTAAGATGGGTGTCGGAGCGCGTCTGGTGCGCAGCGTGGAGACGCGATACAGCGATGTTGACGTGAACGGACACATAAACAGCGTGAAATATATTGAGCATATACTCGACCTCTGGGACATAGAGTGGTATCGCCACAACGACATTCGTCGCATCGACATTGCCTATGTGGCCGAGGCATACATTGGCGACCGCCTGAACCTATACGTGGAGCAGACCGCCGACGACGAGTATTGCGTGCGCGTGGCAAAGCTGTCCGACGGAGCGGAGAAGGATGTTGAGGCTTGTCGCTGTAAGATTAAATTTATGAAAAAATGAAAGAAAATTTGGCTGATTTGTATTAAATTGATATATTTGTCCGCCAATTTAATGAAATAATATAACCAATCGCAGTCTCCGGACTGCACAAAAAACATAAGCATATGGCAGAAATGAATTTCGGTGGCGTGTTGGAAACAGTTGTCACCAGCAAAGAGTTTTCATTGGAAAAGGCACGCGAAGTGCTCAAGAACGAGACTATAGCAGTTCTCGGTTATGGCATTCAGGGACCCGGACAGGCCGGCAACCTGCGCGATAACGGCTTCAACGTGATTGTTGGCCAGCGTGAGGGCAAGACCTATCAGAAGGCCGTGGAAGACGGATGGGTTCCGGGTAAGACTTTGTTCTCTATCGAAGAGGCCGCCGAGAAAGGCACGATTATATGTATGTTGCTGTCTGATGCAGGACAGATTGCCGTATGGCCTAAAGTGAAACCTTATCTTACGGCCGGCAAGACACTGTATTACTCACACGGATTCGCCATCACATGGAACGACCGCACGGGCGTAGTGCCTCCAAAGGACGTCGACGTCATCATGGTCGCACCTAAGGGTTCGGGTACATCATTGCGCAGCATGTTCCTCGAGGGCCGCGGACTCAACTGCTCTTATGCAGTATATCAGGACGCTTCAGGCAAGGCAGACGAGAAGGCGCTCGCCTTCGGTATCGGCATCGGAGCAGGCTATCTGTTCAAGACAACATTCCAGCGTGAGGCTACGAGCGACCTCACCGGTGAGCGCGGATCGCTCATGGGAGCCATCGAAGGTCTGCTCGAGGCACAGTATGAGGTGCTCCGCGAGCACGGACACTCTCCTTCGGAGGCATTCAACGAGACCGTAGAGGAACTCACACAGAGCCTCATGCCGCTGTTCGCCGCCAAGGGAATGGACTGGATGTATGCCAACTGCTCTACCACGGCACAGCGTGGCGCGCTCGACTGGGCACCGCGTTTCCGCGAAGCCATCAAACCGGTCATGGAGTGGCTCTACCTCTCTGTGAAGACAGGTCGGGAAGCTCAGATATCCATCGACAGCAACTCGCAGCCTGACTACCGCGAGAAGCTCAACGCCGAACTCAAGGCAATGCGCGACAAAGAGATGTGGCGTGCAGCCGAGACCGTGCGCAAGCTGCGTCCGGAGAACAGCGAATTCTGATGAATACCATAATTATATATCCGGCATGATGTGCCGGAGACAGTAAAGGCTTATCCCGAACCGCGCCGCGTGGTGCATGACGGGATAAGTCTTTTTTTGCCCGATAGAAATCAGGTGTTTATTGTCTTCAATATAACCCCGAATCGGTCATTATACCGTACATGGTTTTATCTGTTTGTGCATTCATGCTTTCAGCCGTTTTTTTGTTTTCCATTGGCCTCTTTTTGTTCTATTTTTCTTGATATGGCCAGCCCTGCCTGCAAGAAATACAACTAAAATATGCTCAATATAAAGCAAAAATACAGACTTAATTCTAATGACCGATTCGGGATAAAGACCGTGATTTCGATCACGCATAAACCTTTTTCAATCCCAGACCGGAGTTGTTTCCTTGCTATAAGAAGAAACGATATATGCAGCTTTCAGATTATAACCGGATTTTGATTTTCCTGCCTCAGTTTCCTGATATACCCCGAAAAATAAGCGCGTATTTGCGGACAAAGTCTCCTTCGGACGCAAATACACGAAATATGATATGTTTTTATAATATATTGAATATCAATGATTTATGTTTAAATGGTATTTTGTCGCTTTGCGAAAAGGCCCATTTCGTCATGCGAAAAGGCCTATTTCAGAGACTGAAAAGCACCATATCGCACCCCAATATGGGCTTTTTCGCACTGCGAAATGGGCAATATCGGAACACGGAACGGACTTTTCCGGACTATGATATGGGGTATATCAAAATACTATATTATACTAAATGCCCTTTATTCTGTATGATTTAACATTCATTTACATCTCTTTTGCGAAAATATTTTGTCAAAATACAGTCAAGAAAAATTGTAAGTTCGTCTCTCCGGTTTTCGTCAAGAACGCTGATGTCAGGCGAGAGTATCGGTATGGAAAGCATTTGTCTGATGAGCCGTAAGTACGCGTCGGTTTTATGATGAGGATTCTTCGGTTGTGGCCGCGTGATTTTATCATTACGCGGTCACCGTGCCGTAACGGTACATATCCCTTCGCGTTGTAAGGAAACTTTCTTCAATCATAGGTACTTTATGAATAAAAAACATTCACCGCAGACCCCCTGCCGGGCCGCATGATGCCTGTCACGGTTGCACGCAATGGCGCATATATTAATAATGATACATCTATTGCCGTAATGTTTTACATTGTTATTAATTTCGAGTTTTGTGTGCCCTACTGAATATATATTATTAATTTTTTTTGTATCTTTGCTTTACCTTTTAACAAAACCTGGAGGCATCGTGATGCTGAGGCATGTATTCGGCACGCATGTAGTGGCTTCCTTATAGACTGAAATAAATGGAGATGAGAAAGACATTTTGGTTATTAAGTATCATACTATTAGGATTTTTTTCGTGCAACTCGCATAAAGAAAGTAACCGGCATGATAGTGAGATGGTGGATTCTTTTCTCATAAGCCGCTACGACTCTATATATACGTTTCCTGATATTATGGAAAAACGGTTCGTGCAGGAACAGAAAGGACTGACCGACAGTGTGTCGTTCTACCGGCTCGAGCTGTTCAGGGCGTTCTGCCGGTTCCTTCAGGGTGATACGCGCGACGCAATGCGCACAAACGACCGTGTGTTGGCCTACGCCCGGTCACACGACGACACCGACGCGCTCGAGGCCGTATGCTGGAACCACCGCTACGCCATGTTGCAGGGAATGAACCAGCGCGACTCTGCCGTGGCGTGTCTTCACCATGCCTACGACGCACTCTATCGTGCCACCGACAGACGCGAGTTGGAGAATGTCTGCATAAACCTTGCCGACCAGTATCGCCAGATGGGCGACCAGCCCAACGCCGCACGATATTATCGCAAAGCCCTGTGGGTGGCGGACTCTCTGCATTCACGGCGGGTGAAATACAGCATATATGTAGGTCTGGCGCAGGTGTATGCCGACCTGCACAACTTCTCGCTGGCCCATCACTACTTCGATCTGGCGGAGCGGAACCCCGAGCCCAAGCTCGCGTATGAGAAGTATTACTTCTACAACTCCAAGGGAAACTGCTACTATTTTGAGGAACGCTATGCCGAGGCTCTCGAGTGTTTCAAGAAGGCATATGCCATCGTGAGACAGTTCAACCAGCCGTCGCTCAACGCCATAACAGAGGCCAATATGGGCGAGATATATACACTTCTCGGGCAGCTCGACTCGGCAGAAGTCTATCTCGACCGTGCAGGCGCGGGCATATATTCAGACTCCACCGCCAACGACGAGGTGGTGTTCTATTTCAACAGCCTTGAAGCGGCGCTCGCGCTCAACCGCCATCAGTATGCCAAGGCGCACAAGCTGCTTTCGCGGCCGTACGATCCTGAACGCATAGGTCCGTCGTACATGTATCTGCACAACAAGCGTCTGATGGAGTATTATCTGCGTCAGAACGACTATCGCCGGGCGTTCCACTACAAGGAACTCGTGGATAAGTATAATGACTCGATAAGAAACGAGCGCCATCTGAAAAGCATTGACGAGATAGACTATCGCTACAGCCAGGACACTACGCTGCTCAAGCGCGACGTGCTCATTGCCGGCAAGAACGTGCAGCTGTCCGAACAGCGCACCACCATTGTCTTCACCGTGGGTCTGTTGCTCGTCGTTGTGCTCGGAGCGGTGCTGGTGTTCGTGTATGTGCGCCGCAAGAACGAACGGGTGTATGCCCGTCAGCTCGCACTGGTTACGAAGCTGCGTATGGACAATGTGAAGAATCGCATATCGCCGCATTACACCCTGAACGTGCTCAACGCCATAATGCCGGCGTTCAGACAGTATGACGACCTGTCGCACAAGTTGCGTCTGTTTGTGAAGGTGTTGCGGTCGAACCTGCTCGCTTCTGACAAGGTGGCCGTGACACTGGAGGAGGAGCTTGAGCTCGTGAAGGATTTCGTGGCACTCCGCAAGGAGACCAACCCCGACACACCGCGCGTGGAATGGCGTGTGGACGAGAGTGTGGACGAGAGTGTTATGGTGCCGTCGATGTGCATCCAGATTCCTGTCGAGAATGCGTTGAAGTATGCCTTCGACGGCATGGAGGAGCCCGGCGAGATTGTTGTGAGCATAAACGACAGCGGCAAAGGCGTGCTCGTGAGCATCCGCGACAACGGTGTGGGCTACAATCCCGGCGCATACAACAATTCGGAACGCGGCACTGGCAACGGTCTGAAGATGCTCTTCCGCACGGTGGAGATGCTCAATGCCAGAAACACCGAGAAGATGCGGTTCGACATAAGCAACCTTTCCGCCACAGGAGAAAGCGGAACTCTCGTAACAATATACGTTCCTTACCGCTATCAATTCAATCTATAAAACGCACAGACAATATGAATACCAAGATAATGTCAGCCGTGATCGTGGACGACGAACCGGGCGCGATACAGGCATTGGAGGCCGGTATGAAGGCTTACGACGACATATTGGTGGTCGATACTCAGACCAACGAGCAGAAGGCGCGGCGCAGCATACTGCGCAATAAGCCCGACATCCTCTTCATGGATGTGGAGATGCCGGGCATAAGCGGCATAGACCTGATAAAGGAGATGAGGCCGCTCATGGGCGACAATACGCACGTCGTGTTCTACACGGCATACGACAAGTATCTCATCGACGCCCTGCGCGCCTCGGCGTTCGACTATCTGCTCAAGCCATACACCCCCGAAGAGTTGCAGACTGTCATCGACCGCGTGCGTGAAGACAGCGGCAACAGCGGGCAGGCTGCCGCTCCGTCGGCACCCGCTGCCGGCTCCGACGACCGGTTCGCGGTGCAGACCGTGGACCGTCTTATGTTGCTGCGCCGTCAGGAAATACTCTATTTCTATTATGACGACAGCCGCTGCTGGGTCATCACGCTCACCAATATGGAGCAGCACCGGTTGCGCCGCACCACCAAGGCGAAGGACATACTCGCCATGAACAGTTCGTTTGTGAAGGTAAGTTCCAGTTGCATTCTCAACATCGACTACCTTGCTTCGGTTGAACATACCACGCTGCGTTGTGTGCTCTTCCCGCCGTTCAACAATGTGGAGATAATGGCAAGTCGTCGCCACTATTCGGAGATAAAGGAGGCGCTCAAGTTCCTTTGATGTGTCTGTGTGGCGCTGTGCGGTTGAGGCTGATGTGAATATATGGCGCGGAAGTGGGGCAGACGTAGCCGGATGATTGGGAATTTGTTGCACGGTATATTATGGAAGTGCGGTGTGTCTTGATGAATGTGCGGCATGCTCGTGCCGAATCCGCAACACGTTTTTCATGAATACAGAACACGTCTCAGCCTGATACAAACGGATTTTCATTCAATACATCATATTATTCGAATCCTTCCGACACGCGGTCAGAAGGATTTTTTGTCTCCCTATGGCGTGAGTCGCTTTATTTACGGCGTGCGCATGTCGTGACATTCAGATATCGTCATATCATGGTTTTCGCGTCCGAAACTGTATATTCATACGCTTTTCGTAGTAAAAAATTTTGACAAATAAAATTCTCAAAATAGAAAAAAGCAGTCCGATAGCTACCCTGTCGCGATGCGTTAAAGAGCCTTTTCCGCACCGGTCATTTCTTCATCAAAACGGCGAAAAAAACCGGTGGTCGTGCGAAATGGGCTCTTTCGGCTTGCGAAATGCACCATATCAGAACACGAAATGCACCATATCAGCGCCTGAAAGAGCCTATATCGCAACACGAAATGGGCTCTTTCGCAAACCAGTGAGCGCATCATTAATTTGCCATATTGCGTAAACCGCTGTCTGTCAGACACATAACAAAACCCTTCAAAACTTGCGTATTTGCGGTCGAAGGAGCAGTCGGACGAAAAAACGCGCGTATTTTCGAGTTACGGTGAATATTTATTCATTTCTCTGTTTTGCTTTCTGCATATTTATGCAAAATCTCTTTCGTGCTCTATGACAGCCGTACATACAGGCCCGAAAACAGTATTCCGGTAAGCATTAATTACCGAATAATCATGTTTTTCTACCGTTTAGGCACGATAGATGCACGTATGATACATGCGCGCCTTGTCTCCGGTTGCGTGGTTTATGATGTTTTCCTATTTTTGTAGAGCTGATGCAGGTGTGTTTTCAACGCCCGTATTGTCCGGTTCTTGTGCCGGGGACGGCGAGATGACAAACTATGGTTCACTGGCGTCTGCGACCATTTCTACGGTGAGGTACACAGTCCGAAGTGTATGGGACACGGCACTATCCCCGACCGTCCGTAGAAAACATGCGAATGCTGCGAGGCATTCTGGATTAGAGGTTTGAGTAAATAATGTGGCAGGCGGCTTATTGTCGAATCTGAAAAATGCCTGTCGAATATAGAATGTCTGATATCATTGTCTGTTTGCTTCTACTATGGGAAAAACAATATATATGCATTCAGCGGTGAGACCCGGACATTCTTTTTTTGTGTAATGCCATGAAACGCGGTTTCTGATGATGAATTTCAGACCATGTGGGCACGATTTTCTGCCGCTTGGACTTCGTCGTCTGCCATACAGTCCGTATGCGCCATTTGGGTGGTTGCATACGTGTTGCGCTTTGCCTATCTTTGTACTGGTAAACGGCTCTCGCCGTATGGAAAAAACATAAGCTGGTTTAAGTTGTGGAAAATGGGTTTGGTAGAATTATTGATGTTATATTAAAACAATGTATTATGAGAAATATCTTTATTCTGTTTTCTTTTGTTCTTGTTGGGTTAGGACTCTCCATACCTGGGACGCAGGATGAAATCATCACGAAGAACGGCGATGTGTCTCAGGAATGTAACGTGGAGACAATCGATAAGTATTTGCTCTACAACACAGAGAACAAGACCGACGGGGCAGATGACGAGCCAAACAGTCTGCTGATGGCTATGGGAGTGGAGAAGGTTTCTGTGCTTGATGACGGCAATATGTGGATAAGTCTTATACAGGGTTGTTTCCATAAAAGGAACAAGAAGGATGTTCCCGGTTTCTCCGGAACGAAGGGTGACTTGATCTTTCAGTCTTCGTCATGGCATTATATGTCGTGACCATGGCTCTCGCATAGTCTTTATGCCTGTGTGTTTTCAGGCATGAGGCGTTGTGGTGGGCTGTCAGTGGCGGCTCACCGCAATTTGTTTTTTCACGTATCTGCGCAATACGCAGACGGTGGTTTATTAATAATTAAATAATGATAACTATGAAGGTTTTACGACGTATTATGTTTGTTGTGATGTGTTGTTTGTGCAGCGCGGGTGTCAGTGCGCAGGGCTTGGGCGACATTCTCAACTCTTTAAGTGAAGGACTGACGATAGGTGCGGTTCTGAAAAATCCTAATCTGCAGTCGGCGGACATGAAGAACTTTTTCGCGTTCATCAATGCCGGGCACAACAGTTTCAACTCGGGACAGTTCGGTGATGCCGTGTCTCATTACAAAGAGGCAAGGAATATCGCTGCCAGGACCAACGACAGAATCCTGCGTAAGGTTTATCTCAACTATGGCATAAAGGCTCAGCTGGATGAGTGGTATAACAATGCGTATGCTCAATATAAGTTGCAGAACCCGTCGAAACCTGCTGAGAGCAGCGGATCGGTCTCTGTTTTCTCTGGAGGAGGTTTCTATACTGCCCCGAGCACAGGCGGAAGTACCACCACCACGACAAAGACCGTATGCCGTCTGTGCGGCGGAACAGGCCGTAAGATAAAGGAATATTACAGCTCGGGTCAGCGCAAGTGGTGCTCAATATGCAACCGTGAGGTGGGCACGGGCCATCAGCATGTGACCTGCGATCTGTGCCACGGCACGGGATCGTATTGATGCGCCGGTGTGGAGATAACCGCATAATGACAGAAACGTCAGTTGTCTTACGGATATTATGTATGTGTTAAGCTAAGAAGAGTTGATAAAACATTATTGGGTGGTCCGGTGCATGTGGCAATATGCACCGGATTTTATTTTTATTACAAATCGGGACACTTGACTGCTGCATGGCCTTGATCGGTGAACGGATAAGTATTTTCCATCCGTACGTCGAACCGTATTCTGTGACTTATTGTTTGTTTTTTTTGTACAAAGTGAGGCATATAATTGAGGCAGGGAATACTCGTATCACCGTTTTGTTACAACATATCCTGTATATCATACGGAGTTTTTCTTTCCGCAGAACAGTCTTATCCGTCCTGCCGTTCCGGCATCATCTTTTTCCACCTACAACGCTATTTTAATAAAAATAAACACATTTTTGTGCATAATTTCCTGAATTTGGAGACATATTTCAGATTCTTTTCAGAATTGGATAATAATTTTGCGGCAAGAAACAATAATAAGAACAAACAACTAAAACTAATGTATATGAAAGGAAGAATCACTATTCTAACACTCGTGATGGCGATGTTCATCATGGTATCGTGCGACAACAATGACTCTTTTGACAATGGTAAACTGAACGTAAATCAGGTGCCTAAGGTTGTGATGACTGAGTTCGAGGAGAAATTCCCCGACGCATCGAATGTTTCTTGGGCGAAAAAATACGACTCGTATGCCGTGGCAAGCTTCACGAACACCACCGGTAGCGGTGCCGGAAGCGACTATACTGCATGGTTTGACTGGGGCACAGGCAAGTGGAACATGACTGAGGTGGAGATGCCTTACAGCATGATTCCCGAGGCTGTAAAGACCGCCTTCGAGGCGAGCGACTACTCAAAGTCGCCGTGGGTGAAGGACAATGAGGTGGATTTCCTGCAAAGACCGGACAACGCCGAGGCGCTTTACGTCATTAAGGTGGAGAAAAAGGAATCGGGTGTTGAGACCGAGATGGAACTCTATTACACCGCAGCCGGTGTGCTGGTGAAGGAAATAGCCGATGTGGAGAAGGATTACGACTATCACGACTATCTGCCGCAGACTCCGTCGAACGACATCAGCACATGGCTCAACACAAACTATCCGGGCGCACGCATGGTGGACATGGAGCGCGAGCATAACTCCACTGAGATTGAGTTCGTGAGCAACGGACTGAAGTATGAGGCTGTCTTCGACGCGTCGAACCAGTGGGTTTACACCAAGACCGACTACGGACGCAACTACGCAAGCTACGTTCCTGAGCTGGTGATGAGTGCCCTTACCGGTAAATACAGCGCAAGCGAGTGGCGCGTTGACGACGCCGAGAAGTTCGAGTCTGCCACAAACAGCTACTTCAGTTTCGAGCTACAGCGCATCCGCAGCGCATGGGACGACGAGATAGACGTGTACATCGGCACCGACGGAACATTCATCGACCGTCCGCAGAATCCGGACATCACGGTTGGCGGAGCAGGCAGTGTACCGGTGGCTGACGACCTTATGACGTTCATCGAGCAGAAATATAGCGGTGCGGTTGTTATAGGCAAGGAGTATGACGACGGCCTCCTGGAGATAAAGATCAGCCACAACGGCCTGATAAAGGAAGTGAAGTTCAACGGCCGCAACCAGTGGGTGAAGACCGAATACGATCTTTACAACTACGAGGACCTGCCGCTTGCAGTGAGGACAACGCTCGAGGCTGACAAGGATTTCCAGAAAGTAAGGATGGAGATGGAGGTCACAGAGACACCTTCGGACACTATTTACAAGATTGAGATAGAGACCGCACGCGCTGAAGTGCAGTACACAATAAACGCTGCGGGAACACTTCTGCACAAGGAATATGACGACTGACACAAATCCGTGAGGATGTAACAGCGTCATCACCGGATGTCTGCCGGTAAATGTCAGACATGTTGATTGATACTGAGTTCATTTTATTAGCCCCGTCGGCAGAGCCATATCGGTTTCATACTGATTCTGTCGGCGGGGCTTTCTTTGTATCTTTAGCATATCGGGATGAATGATTTTCGGTTCAAGGAAGAAGAAAGACATCGCGTAGTTTCAAGTACGGCATAAATCGGATGGATACCTATTACAATAAAAAAGGCGGTTCTTCTGTCGGATAAACGGCGTCTGTTTCTATTGAAAACCAACTGATATATGCCACTTTCAGATTGTAACCGGATTTTGATTATTCCGTCTTAGTTTCCCGATATACCCCAAAAAATAAGCGAGTATTTGCAGACAAAGTCTCCTTCGGGCGCAAATACGCGAATTATGAGAGGCTTTTATAATATATTGAATACCAATGACTTATGTTTAAGACGTATTTCTTCGCTTTGCGAAAAGGCCCATTTCGTCATGCAAAATGGCCTATTTCAGAGGGCGAAATGGCCTATATCGCACCCTAATATGGGCTTTATCGCACTGCGAAATGGGCCATATCAGAACACGAAACGGACTTTTCCTGACTATGATATGGGGTATATCAAAATACGATATTGTCCGAAATGCCCTTCATTCTGTACGATTTAACATTCCTTTACATCTCTTTCGCGAAAATATTTTGTCAAAATAATGTCAAGAAAAATCGTAAGCCGGTCGGTCTGGTTTTCGTCAAGAACGCTGATGACAGGCTATAGGGCAGGCACGGAAAATATGTATCGTGCTTGCATTTGTGATTTGTCGGGTCGGTATTGTTTCATTCTTTTCGATATGCCGATGGCAGTCTGATGTGTGGATAAAGGTATTTGCCGGATACGGTATATTTATGTCGTCACGGTTGGCAGAGCCGGATATGTCGCGTATGTGTGGATGATCGGTGAGTCATCAACAGCTTGGCAAGACTTCTATTATATTTATATGGTATATGTTCGGCTCGACACAGCCAATCCAAACAAACATCCGTTTATTTGTTTTGGCAATGTACTCACCTTTCACTATATTTGCAATATAAACGTACTTTGCAGTTGAGAATATGCGTGGGAAACTGTTTTTATTGCTTTTTATGCTTCTTCTGCCGTGCCGTTCGTGGTGTGGCGGTGTGCCATCGTCGCTTGATGAGCGCATCGATTCCTTGCTTTCAGGCAAGCGTATGACCGTTGGCGTGTCGGCCGTGTGCGGAAGTTTCAGTTATGTAAGGAACGCACGGGTACGCTTTCCTCTTATGAGCGTGTTCAAGGTGCATGTAGCCATGAAGGTGCTTTCCGACCTGGCGGCCGGTGGAACGAGTCTCGATACCATAGTACATGTGGAAAGAGCAATGCTTCACGAGAATACTTACAGTCCGCTGCGCGATGCTTACCCCACGGGAGATGTGGACATCAGTGTGGCAGAACTAATGAGATATAGTGTGGCGGAGAGCGACAACAACGCATGCGACATACTCATCGCCATGGCAGGAGGTGTGCGGCAGATAGACCGTTATGTGCGTTCGCTCGGCGTGAAGGGCTTTCGTCTGAAGTACGACGAGGACGGAATGCACCGCGACCTCACTAACTGTTATGACAACTGGAGCCGTCCCGAGGCCATGACACAGCTCATGCAACTGATATTCGAAAGCAATACGCCGCTCTATGAACCTCTGCGTCGCATAATGGCAGCCACCGTAACGGGTGCCGACAAGATACGTGCCGGTGTGCCGGAGGGACTTCACATAGCTCACAAAACCGGCAGCTCTGACCGCATAGACGGCATAAAGACAGGCGACAACGATGTGGCCGTGGTGCGCATGCCGTCGGGACGCAACTGCTACATCACGGTTTTCATAAAAGATTCGGCCGAGAGCGACACCGTCAATGCAGGGGTTATAGCCTCCGTGGCACGCGAGATTGTAGCTGAAGTCGAGGCGCGCGGCCTTTAATGTCGGTCATTTATGCAGCCGGAACCGCACTGTGTTACGATGCGTGGTGGTGCTATGTGCACATAGCCGCCTGACTAATATAAACCATATAATCTATTAATCAAAAAAATAAAACCTTATGAACCTAAGAACACTATTGATTTCCGGTATTCTGACCATGAGTCTTTCGGCAGCAGCTGACGGCTGGAAGGGTAGGCCGGTGGACTTCTCACACGGTCGCATCATGGTTTCCGAGAACCACAGATTCCTGCAACACGAGGACGGTACGCCATTCTTCTATCTCGGCGACACGGCCTGGGAACTGTTCCATCGTCTGTCGCGCGAGGAGGCAGACGCCTATCTTTCAGACCGTGCATCGAAGGGCTTCACCGTGATACAAGCCGTGGCGATAGCCGAGCTCGACGGCCACACCGTGCCCAACGCATACGGACATCTGCCTCTTGACAACTTCAACCCGGCGTCGCCAGCCGTCACCGACGGACCCGACAACGACTATTGGGACCATGTGGACTACATCGTGGCGCGCGCAAACGCCCTCGGCATGTATGTGGGAATGTTGCCCACGTGGGGCCGCTACTGGCATGAGGGAACGGGAGTGCACGGCAACCGTCCGCTGTTCGATGAGCGCAATGCCGAGATCTACGGCGAGTTTCTCGGACGAAGATATAAGGACAGCCGTGTGATATGGATTCTCGGAGGCGACCGCAATGTGGACAACGACAATCAGAAAGCCGTGATACGTGCCATGGCGCGCGGACTGCGGCGCGGTCATGGGGACACGCAGCTCATGACGTTCCATCCAACGGGCGGGCAAGGCTCCTCCACATGGTTTCACAACGATGAATGGCTGAGCTTCAACATGAGGCAGAACGGCCACAACTCCGACTACACCGGATGCTACAGCAACACGCTCGAGGACTATCGACGCACGCCCGTAAAGCCCGTCATCGACGGCGAACCGCTCTACGAGGACCATCCGCTCTCGTTCGACGCCGCGCGCCTCGGCTATTCCATATCGTCGGACGTGCGCCGCCCTCTTTACTGGGACCTCTTCAACGGAGCGTGCGGCCACACCTACGGACACCACTCCGTGTGCCAGATGTTCTACCCCGACAAGGGCCGTAATCCTATAAACAATACGCTCTGCACGTGGCAGGAAGCCCTTGACCGTCCCGGTTCGGGACAGATGATGCACGCCCGCCGGCTCATTGAGTCGCGCCCGTACTTTAGTCGCGTGCCCGATCCTTCGCTCATAGTCAGCGCCCGTGTGCCGCAGTCGGTGCCCGGTGAGGGCCGCTACCGCCTCGTTGCCACGCGCGACACAGCCGGAACATACGCCATGGTTTACGTGCCGTCGGGCCGACGGTTCTCCGTCAATACCTCACAGCTGCGCGGCAAACGGCTGAAAGCATGGTGGTTCTGTCCGCGCGACGGCAAGGTAACCTCCATCGGCACATTCGCCAACGACGGCAACCCGTTGACCTTCGCGCCGCCCACCGACGGCGAACTGACCGACTGGGTGCTCGTGCTCGACGATGCGTCGTGTCGCTATCCTGCACCCGGAAGCAGACGGTGGAAGGGCGACTGGAGCCGTTAGCGCGTAGGCACGGATGTGCCAATGGCGTAAATCTGCGTAATGTGCGGTGTCTGATAATGCGGAACGGGAAGGGCGTCATGGCATCGGAAAGTGCATGAATATACAGTTTAAAAGTGAAATATTCTGACAGATAAAATCCTGAAAATAAAAACCGGCGGTCGGGAAGCTACCTCGTCGCGACTCGTGGATGAGGCTTCTCCGCACCGGTTCTTATTACATCACGTCGTTGTAAGGAATCGACGGTCTAACGCTGCCGCCCTCTTCGTCATTCCACGAAGTGTTATGAACGAGTCCACCGCAGGTCGGCTTTTGTTTTATTTTATAGCAATGGCCGTATTTACGATATCACTTGAGAACGGCATTTGAAGTTACAAATGTGATTTTTAAGGCAGTTTTATTTATCAAATTGTAAGAAAATATGATAAATTACAATTTTTTTTAATGAAAGATGAGATAATGTTGAGCATTTTGAAACAAATTTAATACTTTTGCAGGACATACGATTTAAATCGTAGGTAATTCGTCGCACATAGACATAGTGAATAATGAAAAATAATCTTTTTAATAACATGACAATGTCGGAGAGAACAGGATTGTATGACGCATCAAACGAACATGATGCATGTGGAGTGGGCATGATTGTGAACATCCACGGCAACAAATCGCACGAACTGGTGGATTCGGCTCTCAAAGTGCTCGAAAACATGAAGCATCGTGGAGCTGAGGGCGCCGATAACAAGACCGGCGACGGAGCCGGAATAATGCTTCAGATACCACACGAGTTCATCCTCCTGCAGGGCATTCCGGTACCGGAGAAGGGCAAATACGGTACGGGTCTGGTGTTCCTTCCAAAGGACGAGAAGGAGCAGGCTGGCATGCTCAGCATAATGATAGAGGAGATTGAGCGTGAGGGTCTCAACCTGATGCATCTCCGCAACGTGCCCGTCAATTCGTCGGTATTGGGCAAGGACGCCCTGGCTACCGAGCCGGACATAAAGCAGGTGTTCATAACCGGTGTGACTGATGCCGCAGACATCGACCGCAAATTGTACATCATACGAAAACGCATAGAGCGACGCATCAAGCATAAGGATTTCTACATCGTGTCGCTTTCGAGCAAGAACATAGTTTATAAGGGCATGCTGTCGTCGGTGCAGGTGCGCGAATATTTCCCCGATCTCACACAACCGTACTTCACAAGCGGTTTGGCGGTGGTGCATTCGCGCTTCAGCACCAACACGTTCCCTACGTGGAGCCTTGCCCAGCCGTTCCGCCTGCTGGCGCACAACGGTGAGATAAACACCATCCGCGGCAACCGTGCGTGGATGGAAGCCCGCGAGAGTGTGCTCTCTACGCCGGCTCTCGGCGACGTGAGAGGCATACGCCCGATAATCCAGCCCGACATGAGCGACAGTGCGTCGCTCGACAATGTGCTGGAGTTCTTCGTTATGTCGGGACTCAGCCTGCCGCATGCCATGGCCATGCTCATACCGGAGTCGTTCAATGACAAGAACCCGATAAGCGAGGACCTCAAGGCTTTCTACGAGTATCACTCCATTCTTATGGAGCCGTGGGACGGCCCTGCCGCGCTGCTGTTCAGCGACGGACGCTATGCCGGAGGAATGCTCGACCGCAACGGTCTGCGTCCGGCACGCTATCTGATAACCCGCAACGACATGATGGTTGTGGCCAGTGAGGCCGGCGTAATCAACTTCGAACCGGGTGACATAAAGGAGAAAGGACGCCTTCAGCCGGGCAAGATTCTGCTCGTGGATACGCAGGAAGGCAAGATATACTACGACGGTGAGCTGAAAAAGAACCTGGCTTCGATGAAGCCGTACAGACAGTGGCTCTCCGCCAACCGCATCGAACTCGATGCCCTGCGCAGCGGACGTAAGGCACCGAACAGCGTGGACGATTACGACCGTCGCCTGAGAGCGTTCGGCTATACACGCGAGGATGTGGAACAGGTGATACAGCCCATGAGCAGCAAAGGTTCTGAACCTACTGCGTCAATGGGTAACGACACTCCGCTGGCTGTGCTGTCCGACCGTCCGCAACTGCTCTTCAACTACTTCCGTCAGCAGTTTGCCCAGGTCACAAATCCGCCTATCGACCCTATCCGCGAAGAGCTGGTCATGTCGCTTACCGAGTACATCGGCGCAGTGGGAATGAACATTCTTCTGCCCGACGAGTCGCATTGCAAGATGGTGCGTCTGCCGCATCCGGTGCTCACCAATACACAACTCGACATTCTCTGCAACATCCGCTATAAGGGATTCAACACAGTTAAGCTGCCGATGATATTCGAGGCGGCACACGGAAAACCGGCAATGCACGCCGCTCTTACCGAGTTGTGCAAGCGTGCGGAGGCATCAGTGGATGAGGGTGTGAACTACATCATTCTCTCCGACCGTGGCGTTGACGAGACCCACGCCGCCATACCGTCGCTCCTTGCCGTGAGTGCCGTGCATCATCATCTTATCTCTGTGCAGAAACGTGTGCAGACAGCGCTCATCGTTGAGAGCGGTGAGATACGCGAGGTGATGCACGCCGCGCTGCTGTTGGGCTACGGAGCAAGTGCCATAAATCCGTATATGGCGTTCGCGGTGATAGACGATCTGGTTAAGCGCAACGAGATTCAGCTTAACTATGAGACCGCCGAGAAGAATTATATCAAAGCCGTATGCAAGGGCTTATATAAGATAATGAGTAAGATGGGCATCAGTACCATCCGTTCATATCGTGGAGCAAAGATATTCGAGTCCATCGGACTGGGCGAGGAATTGCTGCGCGACTATTTCGGAACCACCGTATCTACGGTCGGCGGAATAGGTCTGGAAGAGATCGCCCACGACTATGTGGCATTCCACGAGAGTGGATACGGCAAGTCAGACACTTCAGGTCTGCTGCCTCATGTGGGCCTTTTCTCCTATCGCAAGGATGGAGTGAAACATGCGTGGAACCCTGTCACGATATCAACTTTGCAGCTCGCCACGCGTCTGGGAAGCTATAAGAAGTTCAAGGAATTCACTTCTCAGGTTGACCAGAAGGAGAGCGAGATATTCCTGCGCGACTTCTTCGACTTCAAGCGCAACCCTATTCCAATAGAAGAAGTGGAGCCGGTGGAGAACATCGTGCGCCATTTCGTGACGGGAGCAATGTCTTTCGGAGCCATCAGCAAGGAGGCTCACGAGGCTCTCGCGCTTGCAATGAACGAGCTGGGAGCACGCAGCAACACCGGAGAAGGTGGCGAGGACAGCAGCCGTTTCCACGATACGGTGGACGGCATATCGCTCAACAGTAAGACAAAACAGGTGGCGTCAGGACGTTTCGGTGTGACTGCCGAATATCTGGTGAACGCCGACGAGATACAGATCAAGGTGGCTCAAGGTGCCAAGCCTGGTGAAGGCGGACAGCTGCCTGGCTTTAAGGTGAACGAGGTCATTGCGCGTACACGTCATTCCATCCCCGGTATTTCACTCATTTCTCCGCCACCTCATCACGACATCTACTCAATAGAGGACCTCGCTCAGCTCATTTTCGACCTGAAGAATGTCAATCCCAAGGCGCAGATAAGCGTCAAGCTGGTGGCAGAGAGCGGTGTAGGAACAATCGCTGCGGGCGTTGCCAAGGCAAAAGCCGACCTGATTGTCATCTCCGGAGCGGAGGGAGGAACAGGTGCTTCGCCTGCTTCGTCAATGAGATATGCCGGTATCTCGCCCGAGATAGGTATCAGCGAGACACAGCAGACGCTCGTTCTCAACGGACTGCGCGGACAGGTTCGTCTGCAGACCGACGGTCAGCTGAAGACCGGACGCGACATAATAAGCATGGCGCTGCTTGGTGCCGACGAGTTCGGATTCGGTACGACGGTGCTCATTGTGTTGGGTTGCGTGATGATGCGTAAGTGTCACACCAACATGTGTCCGGTGGGAGTGGCTACTCAGGACCCGAAACTGCGTGAGCATTTCCGCGGACATTACAAGTATGTCGTGAACTATTTCCGATTCCTTGCACAGGAAGTGCGTGAGTATCTTGCGCAGATGGGATTCAGGAAACTCGACGATATAGTAGGTCGTGCCGACCTCATCGAGATAAGGAAAGACAAAGAGCACGGCAGATCATCGTTGCTCGACTTCAGCCATATGCTCCATATGGTGGATAACGGTGCCGCAATACACCACGTGAGCGAGCAGCAGCACGACATCGACCACGTGAAGGATGTAGATATGATAGCTGCCGCACACGACGCGATAGATAACGGCAAGGAGGTATCACTCGACTATGCCATAGCCAATACCGACCGTTCCGTAGGTGCGATGCTGTCGGGTGTGGTTGCCGCCAAGTATGGTAACGACGGACTGCCAGACCAGTCTATCAATGTAAGATTCAAGGGATCGGCCGGTCAGAGCTTCGGAGCGTTCCTCGCACACGGCATCAGTTTCCGTCTCGAAGGCGAGGCCAACGACTATCTTGGCAAGGGTTTGAGCGGTGGACTCATATCCGTTCAGCCGCCTATCAGGTCTAACTTCAAGGCAGAGGAGAACACCATCGCCGGCAACACACTGCTTTATGGCGCGACAAGCGGCCAGGTATATATCAACGGTTGTGTGGGCGAGAGATTCGCAGTGCGCAACTCCGGTGCCGTTGCCGTGGTGGAAGGCGTGGGCGACCACTGCTGTGAGTACATGACAGGCGGCCGTGTGGTAGTGCTCGGAAAGACCGGACGCAACTTCGCCGCAGGTATGAGTGGCGGTCTGGCATACGTCTGGGACCACGACCATACGTTCGATTACTTCTGCAACATGGAGATGGTGGAACTGTCGCTGCTTGAGAGTTCGACGGCGCGCAAGGAACTGCACGAACTCATACGCCAGCATTATCTGTACACAGGTTCGCCGTTGGCACGCACGATGCTCGACGACTGGAATCACTATGCCGACGAGTTCATACAGGTGACACCTATCGAGTACAAGCGCGTACTTGCCGAAGAGCAGATGCGCAAGCTGCAGCAGAAGATAGCAGACGTACAGAGAGATTATTAAACATTAACAGAACTTTATCACAAACATATATATGGGAAATCCTAAAGCATTTCTTACCGTACCGCGTCAGGAAGCCGGTTACCGCCCTGTTCACGACAGAATAAGCGACTACGGCGAGGTGGAACAGACGTTGAACACAAGTGAACGCAAACTGCAGGCATCACGTTGTATGGACTGCGGTGTGCCGTTCTGCCATTGGGCATGCCCGCTGGGCAACCGTCCTCCGGAGTTTCAGGACGCGCTGTACAAGGGAAAATGGAGAGAAGCTTACGAGATATTGAGTGCCACGAACGACTTCCCGGAGTTTACCGGACGCATCTGTCCGGCACTCTGCGAGAAGAGTTGTGTGCTTAAACTGGCCATCGACGCGCCGGTGACTATACGCGAAGACGAGGCCGCCATAATAGAAGCGGCTTTCAGAGAGGGCTATGTGCAGCCCAAGACCTACGAGCGCAATGGCAAGAAAGTGGCCGTCGTGGGTTCCGGTCCTTCGGGACTTGCCGCAGCCAACAGGCTTAACGCCATGGGCTACGAGGTGACAGTGTTCGAGAAAGACGAATATATCGGAGGACTGTTGCGCTTCGGAATACCTAACTTCAAGCTCAACAAGTCGATCATCGACCGCCGTGTGGACATAATGAAGGCCGAAGGCGTGAAGTTCTGCGTCAGCACTCCGATTGACGTTCAGAAACTGCCTGAAGGCTTCGATGCCTATTGTGTGTGCACCGGAACGCCGCAGGCACGCGACCTCAAGATACCCGGACGCGAGTTGAAAGGCATACATTTCGCTCTTGAGATGCTGTCGCAGCAGAACAGAGTGCTCGCCGGACAGACCTTCGACCGCGAACACCGCATCGACGCCAAGGGCAAGCGGGTGCTTGTCATAGGCGGCGGCGACACCGGTAGCGACTGCATCGGCACAAGCAACCGCCAAGGAGCAGTGTCGGTTACGCAGATAGAGATAATGCCGAAACCGCCTGTCGGCAACAACCCGGCTACTCCGTGGCCGCAGTGGCCGATTGTGTTGAAGACCAGCTCGAGCCACGAAGAGGGATGCGAACGCCGCTGGTGCCTGAACTCCAACCGATTCATCGGCACGAAGAACGGCCATGTGTGCGGTGTGGAAGTTGAGGAAGTGGAGTGGATTCCGTCGCCCGACGGAGGACGTCCTACCATGAAACCCACCGGAAAGAAAGAGACGATAAAGGCCGACCTAGTGCTTCTTGCCATGGGATTCCTTAAACCGCAGCAGCCGGAATTTGCCGCCAACATGTTCGTGGCAGGCGACGCCGCTACGGGAGCGAGCCTCGTAGTGCGCTGCATAGCAGGCGGACGTAAGGCTGCAAAAGACATAGACGCTTATCTTAAAAAACAATAGATCATGTGTGGAATAACTGCTATATTCAATATAAAGGGAGATGTGAGCGCATTGCGGAGACAGGCTCTCGACATGTCGAAGAAAATCAGACACCGTGGACCTGACTGGAGCGGCATTTATTGTGGCCGTTCCGCCATACTGTGTCATGAGCGACTGTCGATTGTCGATCCGCAGAGCGGCAGACAGCCTCTGTTCTCTCCTGACCGTAAACAGATACTTGCCGTGAACGGCGAGATATACAATCACCGCGACATACGCGCCCGTTATGCCGGAAAATACGAGTTTCAGACCGGCAGCGACTGCGAGGTGATCCTTGCACTCTATCGAGACAAGGGCGTGAACTTCATCGAGGAACTGAGCGGTATATTCGCCTTCGCACTCTATGACGAGGAAAAGGACGAGTTTCTTATAGCCCGCGACCCGATAGGAGTGATACCTCTCTACATCGGATACGACAACGAAGGCCGCGTATATTGCGCCAGTGAGCTGAAGGCTCTCGAAGGCTATTGCGACCGCTACGAGCCTTTCCTGCCGGGCCACTACTACTGGAGCCGCGAGGGAAAGATGAAACCCTGGTACAAGAGAGACTGGACATCGTATGACAACGTGAAGGACAACTACACTCCGGCCGCCACAAACGCTACTCATGTAGATGCGGGCGTGGATGCCTACAAAGTGCAGGTCGATGCCTTGCGCGATGCTCTCGACAACGCCGTACGCAGACAGTTGATGAGCGATGTGCCTTACGGCGTGCTGCTTTCGGGCGGTCTCGACAGCTCGGTGATATCAGCAGTGGCAAAGAAATATGCCGCGCGCCGCATAGAGACAGACGGACGCAAAAGCGCGTGGTGGCCGCAGCTGCACAGCTTTGCGGTGGGTCTGAAGGGCGCACCCGACCTTATCAAGGCACGCGAGGTGGCCGAACACATAGGTACGGTGCACCATGAGATAAACTATACCATTGAGGAAGGACTCGACGCCGTGCGCGATGTGATATACTATATCGAGACATACGACGTAACGACGGTGCGTGCATCTACTCCCATGTATCTGCTCGCGCGTGTCATAAAGAGCATGGGTATAAAGATGGTGTTGAGCGGTGAGGGAGCCGACGAGGTGTTCGGCGGATACCTTTATTTCCACAAGGCGCCCGACGCCCGCGCTTTCCACGAGGAGACAGTGCGCAAGCTTTCCAAACTGTATATGTACGACTGCCTGCGTGCCAACAAGTCGCTGGCTGCCTGGGGAGTGGAAGGACGTGTGCCGTTCCTCGACAAGGAGTTCCTCGACGTGGCCATGCAGCTCAATCCTTCGGTCAAGATGTGCCCCGGCAAGACGATAGAGAAGAAAGTCGTGAGAGACGCATTCGGCGACCTGCTGCCCGAAAGCGTGGCATGGAGACAGAAGGAGCAGTTCAGCGACGGAGTGGGATACAGTTGGATTGACACGCTGAAGGAAGTGACATCAAAGGCAGTGACCGACGAGCAGATGGCACATGCCGCAGAGCGTTTCCCGATAAACACCCCGATGAACAAGGAGGAATATTACTATCGCAGCATATTCGAGGAGTATTTCCCGAGCGAGAGTGCCGCACGCAGCGTGCCGAGTGTGCCGAGCGTGGCTTGCTCCACGGCTGAGGCTCTGGCATGGGACGCTTCGTTCGCCGGCAAGAACGACCCGAGTGGAAGGGCCGTAAGCGGTGTGCACGAGGATGCTTACACCGACTGAAACAGCGCGGAAAGTATGTCGTGAAAAATTTATATAGAGGATTGGTCTGTCTTGTTTGTTTCTGTCCCCGGCTTTGTCCGGTGGAGCAGTGCAGACAGGACAGACTTTTTTTGTGTCTTATTCTTATGTCTGATGGTAGATTGAGAGGATGTCGGGCGGTGTATGCGCCCGGTGCGAACCGTCATGGTGCGTGGTAGTATTTGCCGTTGTGAACGTGTATCACGGCGTTGAACGGCGTGACACCGATGTGTCTGAGACACGCCATAAGTACGCAGTGAAAGCGCATTATCGCTTTTGCATAAATATTCATTTTCTGTTGCTGCGTGTTGCATAAATATACATCGTAACTCGAAAATACGCGCGTTTTTTCGTCAGACTGCTCCTTCGGTCGCAAATACGCGAGTTTTGAGGGGTTTTGTTATCTGATTGACAGACAGTGGTTTACGCAATATGGTAATTTAATGATGCGTTCACGAGTTTGCAAAAGAGCCTATATCGCAACACGAAATGGGCTCTTTTAGGCCCCGATATGGTGCATTTCGTGTCCTAATATGGTGCATTTCGCAAGTCGAAAGAGCCCATTTCGCAAGACAGTCGGTTTTTTTCGCCGTTTTGATGAAGAAAGAACCGGTGTGGAAAAGGCTCTTTAACGCATTTCGACGGGGTAGCTTTCGGGCTGCCTTTTTCTATTTCGCGAAAAATTTTTGTCAAAATATTTTACCGTGAAAAGCGTATAAATATTCATTTTAACCCGAATCTGTAATTAGAATTAAGTCAGTATTTTTGCTTTATATTGAGCTTGTTTTCGTTGGATTTTTTGCAGGTATAGTGGGCTATGTCAAGAAAAATCGAACGAAAAGAGGCCAATAGAAAACAAAAAGACGGCTGAAAACATTAATGCATAAAATATAAAAAACATCTGCGGTCTAATGTTTGATTTGGGTTTAATGCCCGTAACGGCTTTTTCGTTACTGGTCGGTGAAGACCTCAAGGAGTGCGGAAAAAGCGCTTGCAGGCGCATCAGAATGGGTGTATATCGTGATGCCTGTCGGCTGGTGGATGGTATAAAGTCCGTGGCATGTGTCGCTTTCCGTCAGCCAGACATTCCACAGTCGCAGGGTGGGGACGTGCGGTTTGTGTGTCAGTCGCGGACTTTTGATTGTGTTGTGGCTTATTGTTCAGAAACAGAAGTGACGCTGAAGAGAAGAAAAACAAAAAGTCCGGACTATCTCACGACTGTCCGGACCTGACTATCAAATAACTAACAATGAAGGAAATTATATTTACCTTATAAATAACAACTCCCTGTATTTTGGCAAAGTCCACATCTGATCGTCAACAATCAGTTCGAGCTTGTCAATGTGGTAGCGTATCTGTTCGAGCATCGGCGCGATGTTGTCGTGATAAGCTATGGCCTTCTCGCGCTCGTCCTCTATCTTGTTTGCCACCTTGCGGGCCTCTACCATTTCGTCCACATGCTTCTTGATGAATGCGGTACGTTCTGCAATCTCCTTGATGAGTGAGATGTTCTCAGCCGACAGGCTTGCGGCTTCGTCAGCGTCGAAGAGTCCCTTCATCTTATATACATTGTTGATGAGCAGGCTCTGATACTGTGTTGCAACCGGCACGATGTGGTTCATTGCCAGGTCGCCGAGTACGCGTGCCTCAATCTGAATCTTCTTTGTGTAGGTCTCCCACTTAACCTCGTTGCGTGCCTCGAGCTCTACTTTTGTCATCACACCTGTTGATGTGAACATCTTGATGCTGCTCTCAGACAGATAGTTGTCGAAGATAACCGGGCAGCTTGTCTCGCAGTCGAGTCCGCGACGTTTAGCTTCTTCCTTCCACTCGTCGCTGTATCCGTTGCCGTCGAAACGTATCGGTTTGCTTATCTTGATGTACTTGCGGAGCACCTGAAGAATGGCAGCCTCTTTAGAAGTGCCCTGTGCCATGATTGCATCTACATCGTGTTTGAAGTCGGCGAGCTGCTCGGCCATGGCCGTGTTGAGCGCAATCATTGCGCTGGCACAGTTGGCTTCGGAACCTACGGCGCGGAATTCGAATCGGTTACCGGTGAAGGCAAAGGGCGACGTACGGTTGCGGTCGGTGTTGTCTATGAGCAGTTCGGGTATCTGAGGTATGTCGAGCTTCATGCCGTGCTTGCCCATCAGGACGCTCATGTCCTCGTCTGAGCTCACCTCGAGATGGTCGAGCACCTGGCTGAGTTGTGTGCCGAGGAACGAAGAAATGATTGCTGGCGGTGCCTCGTTTGCTCCCAGACGGTGAGCGTTTGTGGCACTCATGATGCTGGCTTTTATCAGTCCGTTGTGACGATATACGGCCATCAGTGTGTTTACTATGAATGTTATGAAGCGCAGGTTGTCCTCGGCGGTCTTTCCCGGAGCCATGAGGGCTGTGCCGTTGTCTGTTCCGAGCGACCAGTTATTGTGCTTTCCTGAGCCGTTTATGCCCTTGAATGGTTTCTCGTGGAGCAGCACTCTGAAGCCGTGAGCGCGTGCCACCTTGCGCATAAGCGACATGATGAGCATGTTGTGGTCCACTGCCAGATTGCATTCCTCGTATATCGGGGCAAGCTCAAACTGGTTGGGCGCCACCTCGTTGTGGCGTGTCTTCACCGGAATGCCGAGTTCGAGGGCCTGTATCTCCAGGTCTTTCATGAATGCAGCCACACGGATTGGAATTGCTCCGAAGTAGTGGTCTTCAAGCTGCTGGTTTTTTGAAGCCTCGTGACCCATGAGGGTACGGCCTGTGAGCAGCAGGTCTGGACGTGCGGCATAGAGTCCTTCGTCAACGAGGAAGTACTCCTGCTCCCATCCGAGATAAGAGAACACCTTATTTACTGAAGGGTCGAAATAGTGGCAAACATCGACAGCCGCCTTGTTCATTGCGCGCAGCGCCTTGAGCAGAGGTGTCTTGTAGTCGAGTGATTCGCCGGTGTATGAGATGAAAATGGTAGGTATGCACAGTGTGTCGTCAACGACGAATACAGGTGACGATGGGTCCCATGCGCTGTATCCGCGTGCCTCGAATGTGTTGCGGATGCCTCCGCTCGGGAATGACGATGCGTCAGGCTCCTGCTGTACGAGCAGCTTTCCGGAGAATTCCTCCATCATTCCTCCCTTGCCGTCGTGCTCAACAAAGGCGTCGTGCTTCTCGGCAGTACCGTCTGTAAGCGGCTGGAACCAGTGTGTGTAATGTGTGGCACCGAGCTCCATGGCCCAGCGTTTCATGCCTGCTGCCACCTTATCGGCAATGCTTCTCTCGAGAGTCGCGCCGTTGTCCATCACATCGACAAGCTTGGCATAAACATCGCTCGGGAGATATTTGAACATCTTCTCACGGTTGAATACGTACTTTCCGAAGTATTCACTCGGTCTTTCGGAAGGTATGGGTAACTCTTTGGCCTTTGTCTGAAAAGCCTTTTCAACTACTCTGAATCTTAAATTCGACATACTTGTTGTTTTGTTTTTTGAGTTATTGTTATTTATTTCATTGTTTATATTGATATCCGTTACAGGTCGTAAGCAGTCTCGCCGTGCTCGTAGATGTCGAGACCTTCTTCCTCAACTCTCTTCACGACTCTTATGCCGCATACTGCATCGACAATCTTGAATATGATGAATGTCATCACTGCGCTGAAGACCATCGTTATGATTGTTGTCTCAATCTGTACCCAGAGCTGATGCCAGTCGCCGTAGAGAGCGCCCTGTACACCGTCGGCACCTGTTACAAAGTGTGTTGCGAATACACCTGTGAGTATTGAACCGATGATACCGCCAATGCCGTGTACGCCGAATGCGTCGAGCGCGTCGTCATATCCGAACTTCGGTTTTATCACTGCTACCATCCAGAAACAGATGAGCGATGTGATGAATCCTATGCAGATGGCTCCGAGAATGTCGGTGGATCCTGCGGCAGGAGTTATGGCCACGAGTCCTGCAACGGCTCCGGTGCATGCACCTACGGTGGTCGGCTTCTTGTTTACAATCCAATCTACCGTCATCCATGTCACTGCAGCCATACACGTTGCGATGTGTGTCACGAGGAAAGCGTTGGCTGCCAGTCCGTCGGCTGCCAGTCCGCTGCCGGCGTTAAAGCCGAACCATCCGAGCCACAGAAGTGCTGTTCCCATGAATACGAACGGAATGTTGTGCGGCGTGATGGGCTTTCCGGGCTTATAGTCCTTGCGGCGTCCTACGAGCAGAGCCATGATAAGGGCCGATATACCTGCGTTGATGTGCACCACGGTACCGCCGGCGAAGTCGATGGCTCCCATTTCCATGAGGAATCCTCCGCCCCATACCCAATGTGCCATTGGCAGATAAACGAAGATGCTCCACAGGACGGTGAATACAAGAAATCCTGAGAATCTGACACGCTCGGCAAATGCTCCGAGGATGAGCGCCGGGGTGATGATGGCAAACATGCACTGGAACAGTGCGAAAAGAATCTCAGGTATGCCGCCTGTCGTGGTTGTATCGAGTGTTATACCTCTGAGAAAGACTTTGTCGAAACCTCCTATACCATATTTGAAAAGATTGCCGTCGAATCCGGAACCGAATGCGAAGCTGTATCCGAATACGACCCAAATAAGGCTTATAACTGCAACTATTGTGAGGCTTTGCATTATCACGCTAAGCATGTTCTTCCTTCTTACGAGACCGCCGTAGAACAGGGCGATGCCCGGAATGGTCATAAGAAGAACCAGAATGGTGGCCATTATCATCCATGCAGTGTTTCCTGAATTAAGTGTTATTGTAGCTGACATCATATCGTTTGCTTCCTTTTTGTTTTTCCTTTCAATAGTTCTCTCTCCCGTTAGTTTCTATTTCTCGTGCTCGGCGTTGTAAAGCGCTATGTCGCCTCTTTCTCCTGTGCGTATTCTTATGGCGTCTTCCACAGGAATGATGAATATCCGCCCGTCGCCTATCTCGCCCGTATATGCGGCTTTCATCACGGCTTCTACAGTCTTTTCCACGTTTTTCTCTCTCACGACAATCGATATGAGGATGCGCTCAATGGAGCTTGTGTCGTAAGCCACTCCGCGATAGATACGCGCTTCACGTGTTTTTCCCACACCTCTTACTTCGTAATACGAGAACCATTCGATGTCTGCCGCAAGCAATGCTTCCTTCACATCGTCAAATCTGGTCCTACGGATAATCGCTTCAATTTTCTTCATAATGATGTGTCTTTTTTGTGTTATAATGTTTTGTTTGGATACATCTTTGTTAGTTATTCTTGCTTTTAAAGACTTATTCCCACGATGAAGTGTGCATTCTCCGTTGCCGGATTCCATATTGCTTTGGCCGACAGCGGCAAGCCGAACCGCTCGGTTATGGGTATTGTCTTGGATGCCTGTAGGCTTATCTCGGATACTTCAAACCCGTTGCTGCCGTTGTTGTAGAAGGACGTTTCCCACGGAGTGGCGCCTACAGTGGCGTTCCATTCTATGCTGCCCGTCCTGAACGGTGCCGACACCATGACGTATGAGGAGTATGCCCTCTTTCCGTTCGAACGACGACCGTCGTTGCCTGCGATGTTGGTATACCAGTTTACGGACATGAAGTCGAAGTCATATCCTATCTGAGCTTCAAATACATGAAGTGTGGAATTGCTGCCGTAATGAAAATAATTGCCGTTTATGGCGTTGCCGGTCTTGAAATTCGTGCCTTTGCTGAAGCTGTAGTCGGTCAGTGAGACACTGAAACCACCGGTGGAATAACCAAGCGTAAGATCGAATTCTTTTGCGTATTCGCTCCCGATACTTGCCGATCCCCATGCGGAAAGAGAAAAGCCTTTCCACTCTACTGATGCCGTAGGCTGAATGCTGAAATCGCCAAGTTCATGGCCGCGCCAGATGTAACTGCTTACGAAATCGGCGCCTATCGATACTTCAGGCTTGTCCTGTGCGCAGGCAATCTGTGCGGTTGCTGCAAATGATAACAACAGGATAGTTGCTTTCTGTAAAAAATTCTTCATCATACTTTTACTCTTTTAAGTTATTATATGTGTAGGATTTTTCCTGAATGTATCTGTGTCGTTTTGAAGCTAAAACGATATATTATCTATCTTTTTGCTTCTTATGAGTGCAAAATTACTAATTAATGAAATCAAAAATCATATAATTGTAACTTTTGAACAAATTAATTTTGCTATCTTATGATTCTTAACGCTAAAGCGCATAAATGCTTTTAAATTGTTACAAAATGCAATGTTTTATCGGTAAATTATAACACACTGTAAATTCGTATACAGATTAAGTCGTGGAAATTTGGATGATATCATCTCCATTTCATATCTTTTTCAAGATATAAAAGGGTGTTGTTTGAGTTGCAGAATGTCATTATTCATGCAGAATGATAGGCATGAACGTCTTTTCTGAAAAATGATTTTGGGCTATGTGGTGTGGAAGGTTCATAAAAGAAAAGGCAGGATATTCCTTTTCTTGAAGAATATCCTGCCTTTTGTATGTATAAGATCTTACTTTTGGTTCATCCGACATTTCGAGTGATATGACAATCATGAAGAGCAAACAGCCTT
>ERZ779888.496-NODE-496-length-47299-cov-6.694713_pt1 | contig 47299 bp, 44 predicted proteins | sample MGYA00511245_ERZ779888 | MGnify/ENA primary metagenome ERZ779888 (study PRJEB29588, sample SAMEA2155255) | human gut metagenome | biome: human gut; feature: human-associated habitat; material: faeces | place: Denmark | collected 2008/2010 ...
GCCTGCGCAAAAGCTTTCAAAAGCGACCGATAGGTAACATTACTGTCTGCAATCGAAAATCGCCCGTCTTCGGGATATATATTATCGCCCGACTGTACGTAATATTTTTTTGCGTTTTTCCTGCGCCGTTTTTCCGTATTTCTTCTGAATTTTTCGCCAATCCCGATTGACTGCAATATAACCGTGTTTTATAAAAACATCGCCATATAATGCGGAATAGTGAGTTTTACGTCACTCGTGCCGACGTTTCCGTCAACGATTTTATATGCCGTCGACGGTTTATATGCTTCTATAAATCTGTTCAGCGATTTTGTTGCGGTATTTCCCGCTTTCACTTCCACCGGGACCACTTCCCCGTTTTTTTCTATCAGAAATTCCAGTTCGTTGGAATCGTCGGGCTTATAATAATAAAGAGCGTAACCGTTTTTCACCAACGTTTCGGCGATAATATTTTCGTAAATACCGCCTTTTGCATTCCCCTTTATCGTGTTTTCAAGAATCGCTCTTTTGGTTTCAAAACCGTACATAGAGCACAGCAAGCCCGTATCGTTGATATATAATTTGAACTGATCTTCATCGGCGTTCGCCATCAACGGCAGATACGGCTCGTGAATATTGTAACACGGATTAACGATATTCGAGTCTTTCAGCCATTGAACGCTTCCGCCGTATTTTTTGCTTGTCTGCCCTTTTTCCACGGTGGAATACTGAAATTTCGTAATCTCCTTTGCGAGTTGCTTCGGAATAGCGTCGTAACACTTGCGCACTTTTATTTTCTCCGCGCCCTTTGCGTGTTTTGAAATATCGAAACGGTAGTTTTCGAGAATTTTTTCCTGCAAGGCGGCAACCCGCGTAAAATCGTGATTTATAGCATAATCGGCAACGACTTCCGGCATACCGCCCACCACCATATACTCACGGAACAGCGTTTCGTATTTTTCATTTAGCGCGAAAGGAACTTTTTCTTTTTTATCAAAAAGTTCTTTCATATAAGAAATTCCGCTTTCGTACCCTTCCGCCCAAAGAAATTCCTCGAAATCAAGCGAATACATCGTAAGAAACGTTTCGTATCCGGTAGGAACGGATTCGGGTTCTTCCGTATTTTCGTCGGCGTCTTCCCCGTATGTCAATCCTAAAAGGCTTCCGGATGTAATAACGTCGAATCTCCCGTCCTCCGCAAGAAATTTCAACGCGGTACGCGCGCTTCCGCACGCCTGAATCTCGTCTAAAAATATCAGCGTATCGCCTTTAACGAGATTTACGCCGTTTATCATAGCCGTCATTCTTTTATAAACGGATTCGGCGTCCAACGTCCCCGCAAAAATCTGTTTTAATTCCTGATTTTTTATAAAATTGATTTCGATAAAACTTTTATACTCTTTTTTTCCGAACTCGCGGATAAGATAAGTTTTCCCGACCTGTCTTGCACCTTTCACCATCAAGCAGTTATTACGATGCGTATTTTTCCACTCGACAAGTTTTTGATATGCCTTTCTTTTTAACATAACGTCTCTCCGAAATCAGGTTTTATTACCGATATTATACTCCGTTTTTTTGTATTTGTCAACCGAAAAGGAATAAAATCGTATATTGTTTTGTCGAAAAAAGGAATAAAATCCGATATTAGTTTCTGCGAAAAGGGAATAAAATCGGAATATATCAAACCCGAAATCTGTTTTTCAATCTGAAAGCATTAAAAAACGCCGCCCTCCGCAAAAGCAAAGGACGGCGTTTTTCCTGACGGTAAGATTACATAAACACTCTTACCGTCAGGTCGTGCCATTGATTTTGTCTGAGCATTCCGTCCCGCTCTTTCCGGTAAGATTTTGCCTCTTTATAATCTATCGTAAACTCCCACACGAGCCTTTTCATATCGTCGGATTTATCTGCAAGATCGAAATTCATATACCAGTTGAAACACGTTTCCGTAACGGGAACAATCGTGCCGATAAACTGACCGATTACGTCTCTGTCGATACGATGGTCGGTAAAATCCATTTTCGCCAGCAAAAAATCTTTCACCTTTTTCGCCGGATCTTCCGGATTTCCGTTCGGAACCATTCCCGCATCCAGCACCCGCCGTTTGCTCAGTAAATCGAGTTTTTCTTTCTCTATTTCGCTTTTGAACTCGAAATACGATTCCCGCGTTATTTCGTCCTCCAGCCGCATACGGGTAAGTTTTTTCAGTTTTTCATCTAACTTGGCAAGTTGTTCCGTCACCCGATCTTTCACTGTTTCGGCTTCGCGATATTCCATAAACACGCCTACCTGATATAACGACGACACTTTGTTCAGAATATCTTTCTTGTTTCCCCATAAACCCGAAAAAATACGCCTCGCCATCATTTCCAGTTTCCAGTCGCAGATTTCTTTCAGGTCGCAAAACCCGGCATCATCCACTCCTGCCTGCTGTCTTGTGGTTTTTGTGCCGTTATTCAACTGATTGTAACATTTATACCCGTAAATCAGTTCGCCGTTTCTGTTCTTCCGCCACTTGTTTCTGCGCATACGATAACCGCAACGGCAGCGGAGTTTTTTCGTCCAGACGTCGTCACTTGTATGAACGCCTGTCAGATGGTCCTTTTCTCCGTTTTCCGTAAGAATTTTATTGCGACGGACGCGCTGTTCCCGTATCTGCCGGCATCTGTCCCACTGCTCTTCGCTTATAATCGGCTCGAAATCGCCTTTCACATACAGATATGTATCTTCGTCACGGTTTCTTATGATTTTCTGGTCGAGGAAATTGTTTCTGCGCGATTTCAGATACGCGGGGTAACCCTTATAGGTTGAATTATGCAATATCCGCGCTATTTTGCAGTTTTCCCAGCGCACCAATCCGGAACTGTCCTTGCGTTTCAGGCGTATCAGTTCGTTGCGTATCTGCGACATCCCCTTGCCCGCTGAATACATATCGTAAATCATACGCACCGTTTCAGCCTGTTCGGGATTGATGACGTAAGTCCCTTTTGCTTTATCGCGGTCATATCCGAGAATATTTCCGTTTCCGAACAATACGCCCTTGTCGCGACTTATTTTCTGCCCCGCGCGGACTCGTTCGGAAATCTTACGGCTCTCTTCCTGCGCCAAAGTCGCCATAATCGTAAGCCGCAGTTCGCCGTCTCCGTCCATCGTCTGGATGTTATCTTCCACAAAATACACTTCCACACCGTAGTTTTTCAACTCGCGCGTAACGACAAGCGTATCCACCGTATTTCTTGCAAAACGGCATACTTCGCGCGTTACGATCAGGTCGAATTTCTTTTGTTTCGCATCCTGTACCATCTGCAGAAACGCAGGTCTTTTCTTCGCCTGCGTGCCCGTGATGCCCTCGTCGATATACTTTTTTAAAATGTACCAATTCGGATTTTTCGCCGCTATATCGTCATACCATTGTATCTGATTTTCCAGCGCGGCCAATTGTGCTTCGTGTTCCGTACTTACCCTTCCGTAAAATACAACTTTCCGCTGTCTTTTACGGTCGAAGTTTACGCCTGTCGGCATTACCATACCGTTTTCAATTATATTGAATCACCGCCTTTTTTGTCTTTCTTTTGTCTATCACGTTCCCCTTGTAACGGGCGCGCTTTTTCTCGACCTTTGCATATTCGCTTTCGTCAATCAATCCGTTATTCCGCATGATTTCAAGCATTCTGAAAGCGATAACGGTATTGAATACGTCTGTATTCAACTGCGAAGAATCGAATTCCGCTCCCGCTTCGGGGATTTTTTGTTGTTTGCCTTTTTCTTCTCTCTCTAATTGTTTTAATTTCTGCTCGTTCAAGTCTCCTTAAAATTTTTGTGTTTTCGTATAGGTTGCGCCGCCCGGGATTTCTGTCTGCAATTCATTTTTACTTTATTATTTTTCCGACTACTCTCCGTAGCGGCGCCGTAATTATTTTCCCTGCCGTGCTTTTAACGGAAAGAAAAGCACGGTCTTTCCTATCACACAATATCTCCTTATTGATTCCCGATATCACGGGTTAGATAAGCCACAATCAATTATGTGTTCCGTTGTTTTCGGACTTCATTATTTCGTATGCCGTTCTGATAAAGTCCACTTTTGTCATATTACGTTCTTTCAAAAACGCATTGATTTCGTCGAACAAGTCGCGCGGAATCATCGTTCCGAAATTTCCGCTCGTCTGCTTGCGTTTGTCCTTGTTACGTTCCTCGTAACTTCTTCTTGCCGCTCTCGACGGCGTCGTTTCTTTCTTTTCCATAGTAAACCTCCGTTTTAACCCTGCGAAGTGATTGTACAAATCAATACGCCTATGATGCTCATTGCGAAATGCCCTGCAATAAGTATGCCTGCCAACGCAAATCTGCCGATAGTTCCAATTACTTTTAACGCTTTCATTTTGATACCTCCGTTATTTTACGTAAACGATTTCATTTAAGATTTCTTCTTCGATAAGCCTTTGCATTTCCGTTTCCCTTTTCAGGTTTTTCATAAAGTCTGCCGACTTTTTGAAACGCTCTTCTTTCGAGAATTTTTCGTACATCGTTTCGTACAATTCGTCGGCGGCTTTGTCTACGCCGTGCAAGTATTCGGGAAGATCAGCAATCGTCCAATCGATTCCTTTATCTTCAAGATACTGTTTTGCAAGCGTTCCGTATTTGCCGTAAACGTGCTTTTGGGGTTTAACTTCTTTCTGATAAACTTTGATTTTCGCCACGGTCAATCCCTCGCCCGCTTCCGCTTTTCGCATTACTTTTGCTTTGTTCATAGTTCCACCTCCGATTTTCTTTCATCGTATCAATACGATAGCATCCGATTTCGCATTTGTCAAGCTGTTTTAGAAAGAAAAACAGAAAAATTTTTATGGCTCGGATGTAAAAGTTTGTTTTCGTTATTTTCCGGTTTTAATTAAATGTCATTTTTCCCTCCTTTCAAATGTTCGCCCTAAAATGTAGGGCAAATCTCATCTGCCGTTATAATAATTGTTCTTAGTCGCGGCTTCGCGCTCTTCCTTTTCTTTTTCCTCCTTCATTTCTCGCTCTATCTCCCGCAAACGGTTTGAATAGGCTTGCGTTTCGGGTAAAAACAAATCGAAAATCGCGCCGAAAAAGTTTGAAAGTTCCCTGCCGATTTTATTATCGGACACGGCGATATGGCGTTTAATCGACTTATCGTTGGCTTTTCTCTTTTTTGCTCGGTTATACTTGTAGGTATTCTCCTGTATGTACTTCACCTTTTTAAGAACGATATTTCCAAGCCGCCTTCGATAATCCCATTCCAGCCTGTCTATCGTACGGATATGTTTCAGTCCGAAAAATTCGGAAGCGTTCGTCATTTCCTCTTTGAAAATACCGTCATCTTTCATTCTTTTGGCGTAATACTTCCCCATAATGCTTTTAAGCGCGGTTTCTTTTCGCATAAGTTCTGCCCTGAACGCGCTGTCGGCGGCACACACGTTTTCGTCCACCATAGCAACCGCTTCCACAATCCCGTCAATCTCCCGACGATACATAGCCATATCTTTTTTGCCGTACTGAAACGAAGCCGTCGGCGGAATTTTTTCCGCAAGTTCTTTCATCTTTTTTGCCGCCACGTCGCGGCATAGTGCTTCCGAAAAATCTTTACATTTATATAACGCGCTCCTCGCTTCGTCCGAACGTTTTTTCAAATCGTCGTCTATCGTGTAAGAAGTCAGCCGCTCCACCATATTGTCTATGGCTTTTATCGGAGCTTTGCCCTTGCTACGGTATTTATATCCGGCGGCGCGCTTGTTTTTCAGCCACGGACGCTTTTCGTAAAACTCGAAATGAAAGTGCAGATGCGACGGTCTGTCCAGATGCAAAGCGCATATCAGATCGACTTCGCGCGGATCCAGCCCCATATCGCGAAAAAATTCATTGAACGTTTTCCGTATCAGCGCAATACACTTTTCGGGCGTATCTATCTTTCCGGATTTTTCTTCGTCGAACGACACGAACCCGCTCCAGATGTTGCCTTTGTTTTCTTTCAGCCGTCGTTTCATTTCTTTTAATTCGTCCTTGCTTATCATTCCGTCGCCGTTGAACACGCCCGTGGATTTTTGCAGATAATCGAGCATCGTAAATTTTTTGGATTCGTTTCCCGTAAGTTTCCCCTCGGTCGTCATATACCGAAGATAATTCGTATCGCCCGTAAAATCGTAATACGCGCGTTTTTCCGCGTGGGCTTTTATTTCTTTTTCGGTGGATCCTTTTTTCAATTTATACGGCGTATATGCCACGTTGAATATTACCGGCGTTCCGGACAAAATTTTCCTCCTTTTCCCGTGTGTTTTTGCTCTCGTAAATGAAAGGCGGCTGTGCCGCTTTCCGTAATACAAAATGCGGCGAAGACTGCATTTTCTTAACCTGCTTCGGTTTTACCGTATTTTGCTCCGTTTTTGCTTCACGGTTTGCTCCGTTCTTTTTATTACCATGCATTGTTCATTATTTCCTCTTTATGCATCAGAATCCGATACAGGCTGTCGCAATCTTTATAGTCGCTTTTCTCCAGCCCGCAATCCAGTTTCATCCAATTTACCCCGTCCAGCAAATGCATTCCCGAAGCATATAAATCGTTTTTTATCTTCGGATTTTCCGCCATGAAATCATCGAACGAAACATATTGATTTTTCTTTTCGGTTGCCTTTGAAATCTCCTCGTCCGTTACTTTTATGCGCGTTGTCGCGCCGCCTTTACTTCCAGAAGATTTTCTTTTCCGGGATAATTCCAGTTTCTTTTTCGCAAACGAAAAATACATATCTACGGGCGGTTTTAATTTCCGTTCCGTCCCGTAAAACATATACTCGCAGATTGCCTTAATATACTGCCCGCTTTCCGCATCCGTCATCAGTTTCAGCGCCTTGTCGTAAGTATCCGTAAACGTAAAATGCGGCATCTTTTCATTGAAATTTTTAGGTTTTCGTCCGCTTTCTTCTATTCGTTTAACCTCTTCGAGAACGTCCTTGATGTTGCTCCAGAAAAAGTTTTCTCTGTCGTCCTGCGGCTCCGGGACCTCTTCGTTTGTAAACATAAACCTGCAGATGTTTTTCGCCATTCTTCCCGCCGCTTCGTCGGGAAGTCCTTTCAAAGCCTCGTAATACAAATCGTAAAACGTAAATTGTTTTAATCTTTTTTCTTCCATTTGCTCTCCTCGTTTTTTAATTTTTTTGTTATTTTTTCGCCCGTTCACGGCGGGCGATACCGATTGTAATTTTTCATTTATCGCTCCTTTGTTAAGAATAAAAAATTGTCGGACCTTCTCCCGACAATCGCATACAAAAAGGAAGTCGGACGTTTTATCCGGCTTCCTGTTAGTTTTCTATGTAATTGTGTATTTTAATTTTTGATGCAGATTGTTGGGCAATTAAATGTATACCCCGCATAATTAATTTCCTGAGTCTGAAATTCTACACCATACGAACGCATATCCGGAACATAATCGCCTTTTTTTATCAAATCAAAAACCTTTGACAATTTAAAACTGCATTGTTTCATAGTTTCACAAAATAAAAACTGATCAAAAATTGGCAATCCATCCTCTATAAACGAACTCCCTGAATAATTTTTAGAAACGATACACGACATAATTTCTGGCTTTTCAACCATCTCTACATTAAACATATCAAGCAATAATCGTTTTATATTTTTCTCTACAAATTCCTGTTTTTCTTTTCTCGATAAAATTGCTTTCTTTAGCTTTTGATCTATCTTCTGATGATCAAATTCCCCATCCCCCTTAAAAAACCATTTTAACTCCACAAGCAGAAGCTTATTATCTTCTTCGTCGTATACAGGCAGATCAAACTCAGCTTTAATTTTACCATTCTCTGCCACCTTATAATTAGCATTATACAGTAATTGGCTGCTATCAATAAAATGAAGAATTTGATTAGTCATAATTATTTCACGATCTTTAGCAATTTCGCTAATAATAGTTTGATAAGATTTATTTTCTTTCATAATGTAAAACAACTTATCTTGCGCAAGACTGAAATACACCATCATTGGAGAATAAAATATATAATAACCAACCTGAAACAACGGTTGATAAATTGTAACTTTATCCTTATGGAATTCCGGATCGTATGTCAATAAATCTATTATACTGCTCGTCTTGTTTTTACTGACATATCTTTAATCTCCTTGTGATATTTTTGTATATTCTTTAATAAATAAAATCATTTCGTCTTTCTTTTTAAAAATAATCGGAGTATTACGATCTGCCTCAAAAAATCTTATCGCAACAGATGAAATATAATGATAATTAAAGTTCATTATCCCCAATGCCACCAGTATGGCATAACAATGCTTAAATTCATCTGCTGTAAAAATTCCAAAATCATAATTTTTATCTTCTTCCGCATCAGCAGATAATTTTTGGTATGCTAAATATGCAATTTCTTTAAATATACTTTTTGTTTTCGGCTCTTGTTTATCGCTGTCCCATTTCTTAAAAAGTTCCGGATCAACTAAATATCTCTGCAAATTATATGCATCCTCTGATTGCAATGCCTTTGTTTCTACATCTATTTTACCTCCACTTATATAGCGAGCATACACTTCCGCATTAAAATCACGTTTAATTTCTTGAGGAATGAAAGTAACAGTACCTCCATTTACAGATGAAGTGTACCTATGTAAATCGCACTGTTCAAACATATTTCTTATTTGATTAAACATTATAGCACGACATATTTCATCGCAACCTATTTTAATATCATCCGATGACATATCTTTTGAAAAATCAGTATTATGAGAACAAAAAAGATATGATTCTTTTAAAACCTCTCTATATCCACCGCGATATTTATCTTGCATTATACCGATATCTGAAAAGAAAATATTTCTGGGATGAAGTAATTCAATATTCAATTTTTCAAACACGCATGTTATCTTATAGCAAGCATTCGCAAAATTATTATTTTTGAAAAAATTATTATTTTTTGGATAATCATAAACTTTTCTTTTGATTTCTGTTATTTCTGTCATCAGCAACATCCTCCCTAAAAATACAACTCAATCAATCCAATGTATTTTCATCACTATAATTGCTACCGTAATATGGAAAAACTTCCAATGTTCCTATTTACTAACTTTATTTTCAACCCGTGACAATTTGTCACGACTTCACTTCCTTCGTTTTTTAAGCGCTGTTTCAGTTTACGCCAGTATGCGCCCGGATCTTTACTTGCCGAATCCGCCAGAACGTTGCATACGTCCACTACGGAAAAATACCATTCTTCTTCGTCGACGTTCCATAAAGTCCGCACCTGCTTATTTTCAAACACTTTAATTTTGTTTTGCATTTTAATATTCCTCCTGACTGCAAAAAAATTTTACACCTATCAAGCGAATAAAACGCCGAAAATATTCCAAAACATAAAAAATTTTTTAAATTATTTTTTCTTGCGGAATTCCGGGTTGGAAAATTCAGGTGTCGGACCGTCTCCGAATATATCCCGAAGTTGTTCTTCTATCGGGCGCGCGTCGTTTTCGTCCGCCACAACGATATTCTGATATTTTCGCCTGTAATCTTTGTAACGTTTCCCGCGTTTTTCCGCTTCTTTCGGTATAAATCGCTCGTTTATAAACTCTTCCGCCGTCATATCGAGCCGCTTGCAGATTTCTTCCGCTTTCTGAAAAATCTTTTCGAAATTCGTTCCCGCGGGCTTCTGCGGAAAAGTTTTCTTACGGTGCTCCACCTCTTCGCAAAGCGCAAGATACAGCCATTGCAACTCTATAATCTGCCCGTCGAAAATTTCGTAATACACATAACGGCTGTGATAAGGCAACTCGTTCATTCTGTTCCCGAATTCGGTTTGGTCGGTTACCTTATCGAACGGGCGAATTATGAGATACGACAGCCCGAATTTATAAAACTCGCGATAACTGTAAAACCAACTGGCAATATCCGTCTGCTCCTCAACGGGCAGCAGATATAAAAACATATCCCACAGAATATCTTCGTCGTCATCCGTACGGAATTTACGCAGAAATTTCTCCCACTGGGCATTTGCGCGATCCTCGTCGGTTTTGTTTTCCTGCAATGCGTCGCCGATTTTCATCAACCGTTTTGCTACGTAACCTTGCGTTTTTCTGAGTTCTTCCGCAATTTCCGCCTGTCTGAAACCGTCCACATAATACATTTTGTAAATCGTCCGGTCGTCAGGCGAAAGCAAGGCAACTTTTTTATCGATATCGCACTGCTTGTGAATTTTATAGGTAAAGTCCGCACCGGAAACATCGTCGTCATCCGGATCTTCCTCCGGGGCTTGTCCGAAATCGTCCTTTTCTATATCGATTTTCTTATAGCCGTTGGTATTTGCGGACTTTTTAAACGTCGTTTTATGATCGTGTTCACGGCGTTCGAGATTATAATACTCCCTGTCCATCTCCACGAGTTTATCGAACTGCTCTTCGGGAAGCGCAACCGACGTCAGTTTTTTGCGGTCGTAAAAATAATACAGAAACTTCCCGTTTTCCTCCGCCGCACGCTTCTCTTTATTCAGTTTATATGCTCTCGGAGTATCCGCCATCGTCTATCCTCTTAAAATTTTATTTATAATAATTCATTAACTCTTCAAATGTAATCACTATTCCTGCCCGTTGCAAAAGTTGCTCTCGTTCATTATATATTTTTTTCAAAAGAATCTCTGCCCCTTTCCCATAATGAATCAAATTATGGCAGTTGCTGCACAATGACACTATATTATTTTCAACATCAAGGCTCACTGAAAAATCTTTCTGTGCTCTCATCGGAACAAGGTGATGTGGCTCGGTATAAGGCATGCCATTTGCTTTTCTTATAAAAGTTTGATGTTCAGAACAATATTCACACTTATAATCAGCATTTTTAAGAGCATTTATTGCAATACCAGGATCTCTCTTGTAAAAAATATACTCGCCTTGTTTCTGTGTAGAAACCGGTTTCGGCTCATAACGAATAATCTTTTTCCCTTTTTCTGACGAAATCGATGTATTTACTTTCTCAACATAAAGGTTTTCAGATTGCGTATCAATTTTTGCGCATGAAATGATATTCTGTACTTCACGGGTTATTTCATCATATGTTTTTACAGACAGATTTTCAAATAATTTCTGCACATCCTGAGTAACAGGACGATTACACCAACCTTTTCTGTTGCTCGAAGTAAGCACATCAAATTCGTCACGTCTTAATTTCAGGTAATTATTTTCACGTCCCATAATGATCGATATCTCGTTGAACGCTTCCTGCCTCGTCCTGAATCCCAGTTCTTTTACTGCTTTCATATCATATTCGGACAAGTAATACGCTATAACAGACAATTCATAACTTGTTGCTTTCATTTCTATTCTCCCTCAGCGTTGCCACAAGATTCTGCAACGTTGCTTCTCGCTTATCTTTTTTCAGTTCACATTCCCACACTACAATTACATTCCAGCCAAGGCGGGTAAGTTCAATTTGCTCTCTTTCATCTCGCTCTTTATTTGCAAAAAGTTTTTTCCGCCAGAATTCCGCATTATCCTGCGGCCAAACAAAATATTTGCAACCTTCGTGCATATGCCAGAAACAGCCATTGACAAAAATTACCGTTTTATATTTTTTAAGTACAATATCAGGCGTACCTGGTAAATTTTTTACATTCCGCCTGTAACGGAAACCTGCAGAAAAAAGGTATTTCGCCACAATTTCTTCAGGTTTCGTTTTTCCGGCGCGGATATGCGACATATTATAACTTCGCGTTTCTTTATCATGAACATCCATCAATTACCTTCCATAATCGGTTCTATTTTATATAATTGATAGAAAAAGCCTTCCAGCATTTTAACTGGTATGCTGTTCCCCGCCATACGGATAATTTTGTCTCTCGGAAATAATTTACTTTTTACTCTTTGCTCCGGGTTATTTGCCTGTAAACTTTCATAGTCCTTATCTTCAAACCCCATAAAAAGAAGACATTCTCTCGGTGTCAGATAACGGAATTTACCCCTCCCGGCAACCCCGCTGTCAAAATAGATGTTACCGGAATTAGGATGCCTGTCCTGTTTGGTTGTAATCGTCCTGATAAATTTTTCATCAGTAACCGTCCCGTCCTCATGTACGATTTCAGGGTTTTCCTGCCAGATTTTTCGTCTTGACACTGTATCATTAGGGGTACATTCCAATGCTTCTTTCCACAATACGGAAGTTGGATCGTTATCTATACGAAGCAGATCTTTTATCTGTTTTTCCTGATAATACTTTGATTTTTTATATATTTCAATTACTTTTTCTTCGGTTTTCCCCAGTGAATCAAAGTACTCTTTGATTTTCCCACGAAGAATTTCATCATTCCCGACATAAACACTCATCATCAGCAGACGCGGTCTGTTCTGAGGTATTCCATAATTTTTAGCATTAACCTGTATATATTTGCTTTCATACCCCAATGCTGTCAGTTCGTTTATCCATTCCTGAAAATTGCTGGAATGCCTTTTCGATAATAAGGTCGGCACATTCTCCATAATCAGATATCGCGGGAGATGTTTCCCTGATTGCCGCATTTCCGTAAGTATCCTGCCTACCTGCCACAACAAACTGGATCTGCTGCCGGAATCTTTATCAATACCTTTATTATATCCGTGGAAAGCTCCCACATTTGACAAGTCCTGACACGGGAATGAGTAAGTCAGTATATCCGTATCATCCGGCATCTGTTCGCCTGTAACCGTGCTTATATCCACAAGATTATGCGTGCGTTTTATTGCTGAAAGCATCCGTTTCAGCACTTTTTCGCTATAACTATGCAACGTTGCATAATTCATAGCTTCTTTGCCGTTATTGCTGAGAGTATATTGCTTTAATATTTCAAGTATCTGCTCTTTGGTCATTTTTTCAACTTCCGGCAGATCTTCATAACTTTCATGCATCGCATCATATGCAATAAATGCGTGCATATCCCATTCGCATGTTGCCTGTACGTTAATGTTTATTCCAATGTTTTTCAATGCGCGGGCCTGACTGCCGATTCCGCTGAAAAGCTCAACAATATTGTAAATTTCTTTCATTTTTCACCATTCTTAAATCAGCACGCCTGCTTCGTCAAGCTTATTTCTTATTTTCCAAATCAATTTTGCTTGCTTATCCGACGGAACTTTTTTATTATCAGCGTAAGAAATAGCTAATTTTAATAAATCCATTTCCATTGGAGATAATATATGACGTTTTAAACCTTCATTCAAAAGGTTATGCCAGTAATCACTGCCAAGATTATAAATTTCAACCATACAGTTGACTTCTTTTTCCAGTTTTTTTTCTTTGATTTCGCTTTTGATTCTGGAATCCATTAACTCTTTTGATATTAAATCATCGATAAATTGCGAATCTAAAGACAATGGTATAGCCTTATATTTTTTCCATGTATCCTCTTTTGAACAATACTCTCTGGCGGATCCATTTGATTGTTGAATAAAGTCATTGGTAATATGAGCAACCTTCTCAATCTGTCGATTCAACGACGGATATAATTCTTGCTTTCGCCAAATCAAATCATAATCCAAACAATATCCTATTGGTAGATTGCATATTATTTTTGATATTGTATATGGTACAATAAATGGTTTGATATAACTTGCAGAAACATACCAATCCGAGTTCTTTACAATTTTATCTGTTGCTTTGAAAAGAATCGCAAAACTGATTGCCATCTTGAAAAACTCTCCATTGAAATATTCCGGCGTATTTTGGTACTTGTTGTCAATGTATTCAGCAAAAAACGACATACATTTTTCGCCACCTTTACTAACAACATCCGGACGCAATAATTCAGCACAAGTAAAAAATTTTGCAAGATCTTCTTTCTTTATAAGTTGATTTTTAGGAAACCTTCTTGCAAAGGCGTCTCTTTCGCTTTTTTTAACAATCTTAAATTGTTCCTGATCATATTTTCCACGAGATCTTTCATAATACCAAAAAGTATTGTTTACATTATCGCCATATATCGGTGCAGGTATTTTTTTTGATAGCGATTCAAATGTTCTATGAAACGGGTGGTTAGAAAAAAAGTCGGAATCTTTTACAGTATTCTGCTTGTTTGCAAATCTGGATATATTCTGAATCATTGTATCATAATCGTCATTTTTTACAACAGTCAGCTTCATAGGAACAAAAATATTATCGAGTGGCATTTTGTCTTTCAATACAGCAGATGTCAATGAAGCCGTAGTTTGTCCTCCATTAATTATTTGAAAATCCTCCATCGACGTGATAAAATGTTTATCTGCAGACAATGTAACTTTTGCCGCTGTACACGCAATTCCATTATTATAAGTAAAAAATTTGGTCGGTTCTTTTCTTATCGTTTCCCGTATCCCTTTATTGATTTTCCCGCGGGTACTTAAAAAGGCGCGCACGTTGCCTTCAAGCAATCTGGAGCCAAATTCGTAATAAATATGATGCAAAAAACAACCTGGCACTATAGCCAAATAGGCATCATAATCAAGATTTCCTGACATTTCTGCTTGAATACATGGAATACCTGATAATCCATATTTCTCTGTTTCAATCAAAACAGGTTCACGATCTTTTCCTGATTGATACAAATCGTAGAATCTTTTGATGCTCCACACATTTAATTCGACCTTTTTATCTAAAAAATCATCACACCTAAAAGAAGTGACCTTTTCACTTAAAGTCTTATTAGTTATAATGAATAATTTGATTTGATTAATGGAATCATCGTTGTCAAGATCGACATAGTCTTTTTTCATACGTCGTCCTATATCTCGGCCAACAGGAACCATTTCATCCGTAATATCGAAAAAGTCAAGAAGTTTTTCATCGTAAGCTTCTTGAACAAAATTAAGCATTCTTGTCCTGATCGTATCTATTTCTGTCCTTGTTAACGTAGCCTCCACAGTATCCTTAAAATCATTTGAAATAAGCACGAAAGATTTATCTGACTCGTCAAAACCATATGCATCAAATGACATTATTCTGTTGTTTCTGCACTTTTTCTGCGTTGGTCGAATTCTCGGATCTGTCAATTCTCCCATTGAAGATAACTTATCCAAAGCATCCGTAAAAAAGTATTCGTCAGGAGTTACGCCTTCAATCTGGGCATTTATACGTATATCATCAAGATATTCCTTTTTGTATTCATCAAAGGTGGTGTCTGTCATAATGTCTCCTTAAATTTTTCAATAAGTGAAATCAAAACTTCATATTGTACTTTACCAATCCCTGTCGCAAGTTGATTGGCCTTAATGCGCGGAAACTCGTCGCAAACTGAGTAGCTATCAACGGAAATAAAATTATACACATAATTATCGTAAACTTCATTATACGCATATCCAACTTGCTTTAATTTCTCAATAAATATATCTTTGTCCGAATCAAGTTCAAACGATTGAATTATATCTTTTGCAAGACTATTAAGAGAAATACCGTTGAAACTTGGGCTCATTTTTTCCATACGATAAATCACCAATTTCCCAATATTTTCACTATCCAATTGTTCTATTGAAGAAATAACTACAGAGTTTTTGAAAGAATTGATTGTTTTTATTTCAAACCAATCATCTTCATAAGAAAAATCTTTATGCGTTGGTTCCGGCCCGCTCCATCCATTCAAGGCTTTTGTTGAGCCATATCTTTTTACTGCAAATTTTTGCAAAAATAACAGTTCGCCAATTAAGCCAAGGGTCTCATTTTCATTTAAAAGTTTTGAAGAACCATAGAACATTTTTTTCCATTGATTATACCGATTTACAATTTCCACATAACCGTTATCGCCGGAATAGTTTTCGGTCTGTGTTATGATATCTTCACAAAAACTATAAAAAAGAGAGAGATTGTCAACAGAATTAAAACAAAACAGCAAGGAATTATAATTCGTTGTTTTTATCTGTTTTATTTCAAGCAGAGCATTGCCGACAACCTTAACTGGTTGAAAAACCCCGTTATACCGAAGCGTTGGATTCCCTTTTTCATTCTTTCCAAGATATAACTCAAGAGGGTGATTATCAGACACTCTTACGTATTGGGAATTATTTATAACCAATGATAGCTTGATTCTAACCTCTTCTTTATTCATTACAATCTTCTCCTTCCTCGTGATCTTTATCAAAATAGTTGACTGTCTTATTTACAGTATACAGAATACTCACGCTGACAGCATCATCTTTCCTTGGGAAACCGATAGCATATCCTACAAGATATTTATGCTTTCTTTTTCCTAACTCATATAAGACTTTTGCATTCTCAACTTCAGAAGATACACCAGTGTGCGCATCATCGTCAGAAACATCCTCATTATCCGGATAAATAAAATAAATGATCAAAAGCGGATTGCGTCCCTTTATCATATAATCCGATGAACGAGTACACTCTATTGTTTTACATTGATCTTCAGCTAATCCGTTTTTTGTGTCTTCTTTACCGCCAAGACGCAAATGCTGACGGTTTATTCTTATAACTGTTTTATCTTCATCCGGAACATCATAAGCTCTGTGAACCAAAGGGTTGTCGATATTTAATTCCGGAAAAACAAAACGTTCGTTGCTGTTCTTTTGGCCTCCTATTATAAGCACATCAAAATAATCAAGTTCTGTATCCGCTCGTTTCAAAAAACTCAGAATTTGCTTTGCGTCAAAATAACTTTCTGCTTTATGTACAGAAATAGATGATAATAGTTGTATCACGTCTTTCTTTGGAATATCTCTGAAATACGGATGTCTGACATTGGAGTCTTTTTGTGATACATCAATTTTTTTAAGAAATTCCAGTGTTGCATCAATGTTCTGTTCAATAACATTAAGGTCACGATGAATATGAGGGGTCTCGAAAACACTTCCATAAAACGATTTACGATAAACCATCTTTTTTGTGTTTCGACTTTTATTTGCGGCGGTTATACCCAAATCGATAGAATCGTTACGGACACGGATACCATATTCTTCCGGTTTCTTTTTTTGCCTGCCCATTATTTCTATATCTTTTCGCAGGTCTTCAATTGATCTGCAAATATATTGATAGTAATTTGCTGATTCTTTCGTAATGAATATCTTACATAAGTCTGCGTACCCTTCACGATAACCAAACCATCTGCCCATCTGCATCAGGACATCAAAGGTAGCAGTATTGCGATAAAAATAACTAACGCATAAACCCTCCAGCGTTAATCCACGAGATAAAGCGAGACCTCCTATTGCAATTACACGCAATCCTGTCTCTTTGTGATCATCATAATTTAATTTCGCCGATTGCTTTGAAGAGTTTACAACAACAATCTGAATATCTTTTATCGCCTGATAAAGATTTTTCAAAATACTTTCCCACGTGATTTTAGATCCATTTGAAATGATATTACTGTATTCTGTGTCGAATGTTTCTTTTAACGAAGCAATTAATGGATTTGTCAACGCATAATCCGGATCAAGTTTATGTGTTTGTTTTACGGCGTTTCTGATCTGTGTATAATAATCGTCAATGATATCCTTTATGACCAGCTGAACTTTTGTAAAGCGAGTCATATTGATCAGCATAGAGCGATTTGTTTTTATATTAACATTTGCATCGCGGATATCGCGAATCGTATTTGCTATTAAAAAAGTATTTACCGCATTGTACAGAGAACCAAACAATTTGTCCCCACACCATTCTTTTTTGTGTTTCATCGGGAACAATGATTCGTCCCCGTCCTTTATATAGCGGACATTATCATTTGTGTCGAAAAAATATTTTCTCGATCCGCAATAGTTTGATGGCGCTTTCAATGAATAAATAAAATCGCGAGGGAAGAGGTCGTCCTTCAACATTTCATCTTCACTGTCATAACTGATAAAAACATTGGCAAAAGGTGTGGCGGTAAATCCCACGTAACTACTACGAGAAAATAATTTCAGAATATTACGGATATACTTGTTGATTTTGGTAGGATCATCTTCTGGTTTACGTGTATTGATACTTGCATTATCGGCCTCATCATCAATAAGCAGCATCGGCGCTTTGATTTGCTGATATTGCTTAGTTGTATTAATATTTTTCAGTGAAGTGTAAAGCTTACTGAGAACGCTTGCATTTTTCTTCACAACGAAAATCATTGGCTCGCTTAGATAATTGCTGATTTTTATATTTGTGTTCTGATCGTCGTCAGCGACAAAATCCTTTAATCTGCTTGTAAAAGACTTCGGGGTTTTATCGCCGCGACCAACTCCTACGTCTACGGCAGAAACAACATCATATCCGACAAAGCCTTCTTCAACACGTATTTGTGTTTGTTTTCTCAAGCTTTCAATTGTTCCGGTCAGTATAAAAATCACCTTATAGCCAGCATCTGCGGCTTTAGTTATGAGTCCGAGATAATTTGATGTTTTCCCAGACTGCACATCGCCAACCACAAGACCCCGAACGGAAAAACCGCTTTCTTCATTTGGGTTGCCCAAATATGACATTATTTTTCTGAGTGTGTCATTTTCAAGTGTCTTAATAACTTCTGGCGCAAAATGCTTTTGAACCGCAAGATATGTTTTGTATCGTTCCCAATAGTATTCCTCATTCCCTGCGTTCAAAAAATCTTCATACCACTTATAATCATGCGTATAATCTCCAAGAAGGGCATCACCTTCTTCCTGATAAACCGAATGAATCGCTTTTATTTTGTTGGAGACAATAACTATTTCCGAATCCGACAATGCTATTTCGGGCAGACTTTGCCTGTATTTTTCTTCTGTTGATTTAATGGAATCAAGAATGCTTTGTTCATCAGGGACATAAAATGGATTTATAATTTTCTTAACTTTAATGTCGCTGGAATAAAGATTAAGATATACATCAAATATTTCTTCACGGGTTTTCATTTGTTATGATCTCCTTGATTCTATCAGCTATTCTCTCATCGTTAAATGGCTCGGATTGTGTCAATAACGCAAAAACTTCCTCATCGCTTTTTTGAATAATACTTTTTAGCATTTTGAATTGCGAGACACCTTCCAACACAATTGCTTCAAACTGTTCATCTTCAATACCTGTCGCATTGTTTTTATTGCAAATTGCATTGTAAATATCATCAAAAGGCAACGTCGTTGAAATTATATCGATAAAATTCAGAATTTTTCTTTTGTCGCTATCATCAAATTCATCCAAAAAACGCTTAATAAATGCGGCCTCTTTGTTTATAAAGAAACGTTCTTTTTGATTTGAAACCAAAGATTTATTCCAGATTTTATTATCGTCACGCTCTAATGTCAAACGTGTGCGTTTAGTAGTTTTTTCTTTAGAACGATAACAAACATCTCTAACTGCTTTTTTCAGATAGTTCAGTATCTGACGAGGGATAGTGGCGTTTTGTTTTTTTATGTCAATGTCCCAGATTTCATCCAGCGAATTTGGAATATCCACTTTGATTCTGCCGTATTTCAGCAACTCCGGACTAACGCCCGATGACGAAAGACGGAACCACTTCCCATAAATAATTAATCTATCATTACGATAAATATAGAACCCTTGATCATTACGCAACGCCTCAATTCCGCCAAGTTTATTAATGTCTTCATCAGTAAGGTCTGTCATGTGCGGAAGAATAAACGGTTGAACTTTTATTGTTTCACCTTCTACGGTGATTTCACTTATCTTCTTTGAATCAGTTTTCGGATGGTCTTCCAAAAATGGATCAAATGGTTCCAGCAAATCGTTATTCACATAAATTTTGAACGGCTTAAATTTATTCGCTAAAAATCTATGAAAAACCAAACGTAAGTGTTTTTCTGCCTCCGCCATTTCATCCGACAGGTACTCCCTGACTTTCCCACTGTTTTTCTTATACGCAATATCAAAGTTCTGCCAGACAACCAAAGTTCCCATCGGCAGCTTTGATAGTTTTTCAAAACAAGGCACAGATACTATTTCTTCATATTCAAGTTCAAGACATTGCCATTTTTTTTCAGGATCATTAATAACTGAATCAAGATCCCACTGAAATGCCGATATCTCAGCATTATTCTTGGAGATAACGGTTAAAACGCGACATTGTGACAGTGAGGCTGATTTTAGTCCCAAGCCAAATCTACCCAAATCGGACGACGAGTACTCTCTGTCGCTACCATATTTCATTGCATTGAATAAATCATCCCGCGACATTCCTTTCCCGTCATCAAGGATTGTAACATTCAAGTTGTCGTCATTAATTGGAATCTCAATATATACATTCTTTGCACAAGCTGATATAGAATTATCAACGATATCCGCCAAAGCAGTTTTAAAAGTGTATCCGATTGATCTCATAGAATTCATTAAAACGCTAGGAGAAGGCATATTCTCAATTTTAACAGCCATAATAGTTCCTCTTCAATTGGATTTATTTGGTTTTTAATAAAATCACTTCTATTTTATCATACAAAACATGACAACTATGGTCATAATTAAAATATTTTTCTTAGGTTTTGCAATTATTTTTCGTCGTCTACGATTTCGACGATATCGTCAAGCGTACAGCCTAACGCAGTGCAAATTTTTATAAGCACGTCGGAATTCACCGAAACTCCGTCTTTTTTCATTTTTGCAAGCGTTGCGGGGCTTACCTTTGCGAGCGCGGCGAGTTCCTTGCTCTTCATCTCCCTGTCTATCAGTAATTTGAATAATTTTTTATAACTTGCTGCCATAATACACCTCATTGACTACTTTCCTCAATTATACCATATTCCGGTATGTTTTGCAATAGGTATTTGAAATAAATTCAAAGAAGTTTTAATTTCTTTCACTTTTTTCTATCGCTTATAATTTTGCTTTCGTCCAGTCCAAGCGATTTCAGCCACATTTCCTTTTCCGTCTGAATCACGGAATACATCACCTTATCGCTCTCGCAATAAGCCAACAAAAAATTGTAATGTTTCAGTTTTGTTCTGATTTTGTCGTCCGGATCGTCAACCTGTATTTTCGGGCGGCGGTAATCGTTATACGAAGTCAGAAAAACTTTCCAACTGTATGCCGCAAGGTTCTGTTTCGCCGCACGTTTGCAATATCTGCGCCAGCATAATCTTATAGAAGATTGATGTTTACACATTTGAAACTCTTCCCACTTAAAATCGGGAATCAGATACCCGTCTCCCGGTTTCGCCCTTTCCGGGAAAAGCAAATAAGCGAGTTCTTTTTCGCTCATTCCACTCAGTTCTCCGATTCCGATACCGATAGCGTTTACTCGTTGCAAAACGCGCCAGACCGTCATACGGGAACAATCGCAAAGCGTAGCGATCTGCGTGCGGTTGTTTCCTTTTAAGTAATACTCTATAATCAATTTATATTTCGACATAAAATACCTCTCTTTTGTCGCCCTCTTTTACATACAACAGTATATATGGAAAAATGTAACATTTGAGGAACCACCCCGCTATTTTAGCATATTTTCCGATTTTCGACCGCTTTCAGAAGAGTAAAAAAACAGCCAGACTCAAACGAGAATGGCTGTTTTTCTTAAAATTCAGTATTAAAATGCCGGAATTTAACCGTTTTCCGCCAAAAGCTTACGCCCTCGGATTACGGATGTTCGCCTGAGCCGCTGCAAGGCGTGCGATAGGTACGCGGAAGGGGCTGCAAGATACGTAGTTCAAGCCGATCTTGTGGCAGAACTCGATGGAAGAAGGATCGCCGCCGTGTTCGCCGCAGATACCGCAATGAATGTTGCTGCGGGTTGCGTGTCCCATTTTGACAGCCATATCCATAAGTTTGCCTACGCCGGTGGTGTCAAGACGTGCGAACGGATCGGACTCGAAAATCTTGTTCTTGTAGTACGAAGGCAAGAATTTGCTTGCGTCGTCGCGGCTGAAACCGAAGGTCATTTGCGTAAGGTCGTTGGTACCGAAGCAGAAGAATTCGGCTTCTTTTGCGATTTCGTCGGCGGTAAGTGCCGCGCGCGGGATTTCGATCATGGTACCGACTTCGTATTTAAGGTTGCTGCCTGCTGCTTTGATGAGAGCGTCGGCGGTTTCGACGACGGTCTTCTTGCAGAAAGCAAGTTCCTTGATTTCGCAAACCAACGGAATCATGATTTCGGGAACAACGTTCCAATCGGGATGACGATTTTGTACCGCGATTGCAGCCTTGATGATTGCTTTCGTCTGCATTTCGGCGATTTCGGGATACGTTACCGCAAGACGGCATCCGCGATGTCCCATCATCGGGTTGAATTCGTGCAGAGAATTGCAGATAATTTTGATTTCTTCAACGGACTTGCCCTGCGCTTTTGCAAGTTCTTCGATGTCCTTTTCTTCGGTGGGAACGAACTCGTGAAGCGGCGGATCGAGGAAACGAATGGTAACGGGATGTCCTTCAAGGGCTTCCATAAGACCTTCGAAGTCAGCCTGCTGCATAGGTTCGATCTTATCAAGGGCTTTTCTGCGTTCTTCGACGGTTTCGGAGCAAATCATCTCACGGAACTTGTCGATACGGCCGGGGCCGAAGAACATATGTTCGGTACGGCAAAGACCGATGCCCTGTGCGCCGAGTTCGGCAGCGCGTTTTGCGTCGGCGGGGGTGTCTGCGTTAGTGCGGACGTCCATTGCCTTATATTTGTCGGCAAGGCGCATAATTCTTCCGAAGTAACCGCTGTTGGGATCTGCGGGGACGGTCTTGATTGCGATGTCGTAAATGTTACCGGTGCTTCCGTCAAGGGAGAGATCGTCGCCTTCGTGGAAGACTTTTCCGCCGAGTTCGAAGAATTTGTCGGCTTCGTGCATTTTGATGTCGCCGCAACCGGAAACACAGCAGGTGCCCATTCCGCGGGCGACAACCGCCGCGTGGGAGGTCTGACCGCCGCGAACGGTAAGGATACCTTGCGCGTATTTCATACCTTCGATGTCTTCGGGAGAGGTTTCGAGACGTACTAGGACGACTTTCTTGCCCGCCTGACCGAGTCTGACGGCTTCTTCGGAGGTGAAAACGATTGTGCCTGCCGCTGCGCCGGGAGACGCCGCGATACCTTTGCCGACGACGTTGTTTTTGTCAGCCGCTTTAAGGGCTGCCGCGTCGAACTGAGGATGCAGAAGCATATCGAGAGTTTTTGCGTCGATTTGGAGGAGCGCTTCCTTTTCGTTGATCATACCTTCGTCGATAAGATCGCACGCGATACGGATAGCGGCGGCAGCGGTACGCTTGCCGTTTCTGGTTTGAAGCATGAAGAGTTTGCCGCGTTCGATGGTGAATTCCATATCCTGCATATCGCGGTAGTGGCTTTCAAGAGTCTTGCAGACGTCAAGGAACTGTTTGTAAACGTCGGGAAGGACTTCCGCCATCTGGCTGATGGGCATCGGGGTACGAACGCCTGCGACGACGTCTTCGCCCTGAGCGTTCATAAGGAACTCGCCCATAAGACCTTTTTCGCCGGTTGCGGGGTTACGAGTGAACGCAACGCCGGTGCCGCAATCGTCGCCCATGTTACCGAAAGCCATCATTTGTACGTTGACCGCAGTGCCCCAGCTGTAAGGAATGTCGTGGTCCATACGATAGATGTTTGCACGGGGGTTGTCCCAGCTTCTGAAAACAGCCTTGATTGCGCCGAAAAGTTGTTCTTTCGGGTCGGAGGGGAAATCGCTGCCGATTTTTGCCTTGTATTCCGCCTTGAACTGATTTGCAAGTTCTTTAAGGTCGTTTGCGTCGAGGTCGATATCCTGTTGTACGCCCTTCTTCGCTTTCATTTTGTCGATGAGTTCTTCAAAGTACTTTTTGCCGACTTCCATAACGACGTCGGAGTACATCTGAATGAAACGACGATAGCAGTCCCATGCCCAACGGGGGTTGCCCGATTTTGCGGAAAGGACTTCAACGACTTCTTCGTTAAGACCAAGGTTAAGAATGGTATCCATCATACCGGGCATCGATGCGCGAGCGCCCGAACGAACGGATACGAGAAGGGGATTTTCTTTATCGCCGAATTTTTTGCCGGTGATGTTTTCGAGTTTTTCGATGTAGTCCATGATTTCGGCCTGGATATCGTCATTGATTCTCTTGCCGTCTTCGTAGTACTGCGTGCAAGCTTCGGTCGTAATGGTGAAACCCTGGGGAACGGGAAGACCGATGTTGGTCATTTCCGCGAGGTTTGCGCCCTTGCCGCCGAGAAGTTCACGCATGTTGGCGTTACCTTCGGTGAAAAGATAAACGTACTTTTTCATAAAATAAAAACCTCCAAACGATTTTAATTACAATTTAATGCTATAAAATAATATAACAAATAAAAAATAAATGCAATCGAAAAAGGGGGTTTTCGGCTTTTTTTATATAAAAAAAGGAAAAAATATCAAAGTTTAAGGAATTCTTCAAAAGAATAATTTTTCCTGACGCCCGTGAAAAAGGACAAAATGCCCGAAATTTCAATGAGAATCCGTCTGATTTCGGCGTCGCTTCCCGTGGTTTTTCCCTGAATTATCGCGACGTCCTTTTTTGTGAAAGTAACGTAATTAAGGCTCCTTTCCGAAAGCGCGACAACCGCGCCCGAATAATAATCGAAGCAGACTTTGTCGTCGTTTTCAAGGCTCTTTCCGCTTATCGCCGACGTATGAAAATTCAACGCGTAACCCGTCGTTTCAAGAAGAGCGTTTTGAAATTTCAGCATGGTGTTTTCGGGCGGAACGTCAACGTCGTAGGCAAGTTCTTTCAATGCTTCCGTGCCGACGATAAGCAACGCCCTGACGGTGTCGGTATCTGCATTATCCGACAGTTTATCCAACCATTCCAGCACGCTAAACCCTGCGTAATAGCGTTTAAGGTCAAAAACGATGTCCTGAAAATTGTCGTACGCTTCGCACCCTTTCAAGGTATATCGTCCCTTGTTTTCGACGACGATATATTCCCCGAAACACAAAGGAGAAGCAGCAAATTTCAGTTTCGCTTTCGGGTTTTTGACGCCCGTCGCTTTCACCAGAATTTTGCCCTTCTCCGCAGTGCAAAGTGTGATTAACCTGTCGTTGTCCTTATAGTCGACAACCCTTACGCAAAGCGCGTTCAGTTTCTCTTCCATCGTTTTTCGATTTTCGTTCGTCGCCGCATATTGCGTTGAAAAACATATAAGCGGCGGGCGAACCCGTTTTTTCAAACAACTTCCACGAAACATTTTTTGCGTCCATACAAGCCCTCACTGACGATAACTTGTGCAGAACGCGAAAACTTATGCGCGGAAAACAAAAATATTTTGAAAATTAAATATCTTTTTTATCGTAGCCGAGATTTTTCAGAAGGTAATCGCTGTCGCGCCAGTCTTCTTTCACCCTTACCCAAAGCGTGAGATAGACCTGCTCGCCGCACATTTCTTCGATATCCTGACGGGCGTAAGTCGCGATTTTTTTCAGCATTTCGCCCTTTTTGCCGATGATAATGGGCTTGTGCGTGTCCTTTTCGCAAACGATGTCGGCGTCGATGTCGTACATACTGCCGTCTTCGCGCATTTCAAACTTATTGATGTTCACGCAAATGCCGTAAGGAATCTCTTTTTCAAGGAGTTTCAACGCCTTTTCGCGGATAATTTCCGACGCCATAAAGCGCATTGTTTTGTCGGTGAAAACGTCGTCGTCGTACATTTTTTCGCCTTCGGGCATAAGCGCGACAAGTTGTTTGATTACTTCGTCGACGTTCTCGCCCTTCTTTGCGGACACGGGCACGATCGCTTTGATTTTGTCGTATTGCTGCAAGCCTTCCAACTGTTTGAAAATCTTTTCTTTCGTGACGACGTCGGTTTTGTTGAGCGCGACCACGACGGGCGTTTTGCCGTCAAGGTGCTCATCCAAAAACTTCTTATCGAAGTCGTCGAAACCTTTGTCGCCGTTGACGACGTATAATATTGCGTCCACGCCTTCGAGCGCGGTCGAAACGCTTTTCATCATGTAATCGCCCAGTTTGTTGCGGCTGTTGTGAAGCCCCGGCGTGTCCGTGAAAACAAGCTGATAATCGTCGCCGTTCACGATTCCCGTGATTTTGTTGCGCGTCGTCTGCGGACGCCAGCTCACGATTGCGACTTTTTCGCCGACCATAGCGTTCAGAAGGGTGCTTTTGCCGGCGTTGGGTTTTCCTGCGATTGTAATAAATCCGACTTTCATATTATTTTCCTGTGTATTATTTCCGTTATCTCGATAATCCTATTGTTTTCAGGATTTCTTCTTCTTTTTCCCGCATTTCCGCCTTTTCGTCGTCTTCCATATGGTCGTATCCGAAAAGGTGCAATAGGCTGTGCAAAAACAAATATCCCGCTTCCCTTTCGGGCGTCGTGCCGAACTCTTCCGACTGTTCCAGAATCTTATCCATGCACATGACCGTCTCGCCAAGCAGAAGTTTGCCGGAATCGGGATCGACGTCCAGCGGGAAGTCGTTTTTCTTCACGGGAAGGTTTTTGCGGATTTCCAGATTCGGAAAACTTAAAACGTCGGTAACGGCGTCAACGCCGCGCGCTTCTTTGTTGATGCTTTGGATTTCGTCCTTATCGACGATTTCGATTTCAACCTCGAAAATATCCTTTTGCGAAAAGTATTTCAGCGCGGCTTTGTAAACTTTTTTGATAAGTTTTTCGCTTTCCTTGTCGGCGTTGTAAATTTCAAGCATTATTTCTTATATTTTATGCGGGCGTGGTTGACGCTGGGAAGAATGTCCGCAATCGTTTCTTTGATAAGGCGGATATCGTTCATCGTGATGGAACATTCGTCAAATTGACCGTGGTCGAGCTTGTCTTTGACAAGTTTGTCGATAAGGTCCATAAGTTGCTCGCGGGAGTCGGGACTGACCGCGCGCGCCGCCGCCTCGATCGTGTCGCAAATCATAATGATCGCGGAGATTTTCGTCTGAGGTTTCGGCCCGTCGTAGCAGTATTCGTCATCGGCAAGATTACCTTCGGTAATTTTTTGCGCTTTGTAATAAAAATAGTTTACGGGCGAAGTGCCGTGATGTTGCAGTGCAATCTGTGCAAGTTCTTCGGGCAGTCTTGCTTCCCTGATAAGCGCCGCGCCGTTTTTGGTGTGTTTCGTAATCATACTGACCGAAACTTCGGGGATAAGTTCGTCGTGGGGGTTGATGCCGCGCATCTGGTTTTCGACGAAAAACTCGGGATTTTTCAGTTTACCGACGTCGTGATAATATCCGCCCGCCCTTGCAAGGTGGGGATTCTCTCCGACAGCGATGGCGCAGTTTTCGGCAAGGTTACCGACGATCAGACTATGGTTGAACGTGCCCGGAGCCTCAACCGACAACCTTTTTAAGAGCGGTTGCGAGAACGAGCAAAGTTCGTCCAGTTTAAAGTCGGTCACCATATTGAAAATACTTTCAAAAATCGGCAAAAGCGGCATATACAGAACGACGCTTATCACGTTCGCGACGAAAACCCAGATGGAGTTGTACAGAATATCGAGCCCCGTCGAGTGCGCCGCAACGGTGACGATCGCCGCAAAAGGCGACATGACAAGTCCCGCGATAAGCCCGACAAGGATAAATTTAATGCGCGTATAATTCCTTGACAAAAGGAACAGCAGCACGAAACCGCTCATCGTATTGCAAAAAATCGACGCCGCAAGATTCGTCATCGCTTCCGACGAAAACGGCGTTTTTATCATAAATACGATAAGAAGAATCTGCGACAACACGACGTTGCCGGCAAGCGCGACCTTCATATTGACAAGAAGACACAATAAAACCGCGCAAAGGGATATCGGCATTGCGTAAACGTTCAGAACGTCGGCGCAAATCGTGCAAAGTATCGTGGAAATAAGCACCACGACGCCGATAAGAATCAGCACCTTGACGCGGGATTTTTCGGGTGCGTTGTTGTATGAAAACGCATAAAGCGCAGCAAGCAGAAACAGCAATACGCCGATAAGCGCAATCGTGCTTAAAGTTTCCTTCCCCGTGAACGCGCCCTTAAAATTTCCGCCCGAAAACCAAAGCGTGATGAAAACCCAGATAAGAAGCGCGACAAGAAGCAGTATCGAGAATGATAAAGCAACAAGTTTGCTTTGTCCCGATTCGTTCTCCGAGGCGTTCAAAACGGTTTCCGGCGGAGCGGTCTTTCGTTCTTTTTTTCGCATAATATATAACCTCTTTATCGTGAAGCGTCGATACGTCCTTCGGCGTACACCGTGGCGGTAACGTAATACACTCCGCCCGCTTCAACTTCGTTGATTTCGCGTCGGATTACCCTTGCGTCTTCGGGCACGACCTTTTCGGCTTGTTCGGACGCGCGCTTTATCACGGCGTCTTTCGCCTGCTCGTACGGCAAAGAAATTGTGGTTCCGACGATTTCGTCAAAGGTAATTTCCAAAAAGCCCAGCGGAATCAGAAAACCGCATTCGACCTTTCTTGTTCGCGTTTCGTACAGTTTGTACGGGCTTTTCGGCATTTTTCCCGTAAGCCCCATAAAATCGACAACCCTGTACGTCTTGCTGTTTCCGCTTTTTTCATAGGTCGTTATAGAGCCGCCGTATGAAACCGTTGCGGAATATCCGATTATCCCGAAAACTTCGCCGTTTGCGCCCGTGGGCAGGTTGTCATCGCCCGACGTAACGTACGGAAAAATCAGTGCGTCGCCGGCTTTCACGCTGTCGCCCGCCTTAAATGCGGGTGTGCCCGAAAACACGATTTGCCGCGTTATCACGGCGTCGACCGCCGAATATAGAGGGAGATCCTTTTGTACGTCAACGATTTCGGCACTTTTAAGCGACGGACGAACGCTCACGTATACGGTGCTGCCCGAAATTTTCACGTCCGCAAACGACACGCCGTCGATTTCGCTTATGCGCCTTTCGACATTTTTTGCGTCAACGTCCGACGTTTTTTCCCACCGTTTCACGCCCGATTCCATTAAAACGCCCTGCACCTCGTCGTAAAGATAAGACGGGGCGTCGACGGACACGGTGTAAACGTACTGCGGAATAAGCGCGAACATTACCGCAACCAGCGCGAAAAATACGGCGATTGCCCATCGGCGTTTCAAAAATCCGAAAACCGAATTTTTGTCAATACCTTTAACTATTTTGTAATTATAGCATATTGCGTCGAATATTTCAATTACTTTTTGACGGTCGTTAGGTTTTATGCGAAATTTAATGCCGTTTTCCTGACATTGTACGCGGAAAATCCTGACGTTTTTCTGCAAAAGTTTATTTATGACGGTCGATTTCGACGCGCCCGAAACGGTTACTTCGTCAAAAAACCTATACATAGTCCACCTTTTCGACGATTCCCGATATTACGGCGTCGCGCTCGCTCGTCTCGACAAGCGCCAAATTTTTGCCGGATACCGAAAGTATGCGGCTTTTTACCTTAAATCTGATTTCTTCGTCCGAAAAATACAAAAGACCTTTGTGCCCCTCGATTGCCGCGCCAACTTTCCCGAAAACGGTTACGACGGGCGACGCGAATTCCATATTTTCGATTTTCAACGATTTTTTGATTTCATCCAAAAACATACGAAAGAATATGCAAAAATAAATGCGGATATTCTTTTCAAAAAAGAAAAACCACCTTTTAGGTGGTTTGTCGCAATTAAAATATTTCAAATTTCTTTTTCCATTATTATCGCGTCGCGGTATTTCCCGTCGACATACGAAAAATTTTTGTATCGCCCGACGACCTTAAACCCCGTCTTTTCGTACAGTGCCATCGCCCTGTCGTTTTCGTCGATTACCGTCAGATGAACGTTTCTTAGGTGCTTCGTCGTCCGCGCGAAATCAAGGATTAAATTCATAAGGTGTGCGCCGATTCCTTTGCCCCAGAATTCTTTCAGCACACTTATCCCGACTTCTGCGTTATGCGAAAACCTGCTTGTGGCGTTTGCGGACAGAGAGCCGACCGAAATTATCCTGTCGGAAAGAGTCCCCACGATCATCGCCGACGTCGTCGCGCGGGCAAAACGAGTGATGATTTCTTCTTCCTTTTGAACGTCCGAACCAACGCCCTCGAACCCGAACGATAAAAAGTCCGTCTCGCTTCCTACCTTTTTAAGGTAGGAAAGAATTTCTTTTGCGTCGGATTTTTCGGCAAAACGGAAAATTACTTCCCGTCCGTCGTCAAGCGTCTTTGGATTCATCGTGCTCCTCGTGATAAAGTTTCGCAAGCCCGCCCGTTGCGGTTTCGCGGTAGTTCTTTTTCAGATCCTTGCCCGTTTCGTACATCGTTTCGACAACCATATCGAAAGATATTTTTCTTGTTTCGGTCAGAAAATTTGCAAGAGATACGGCGTTTATCGCGCGCATTGCGGCAACTGCGTTCCTTTCGATGCAGGGAATTTGCACAAGCCCGAAAATCGGATCGCACGTAAGCCCGAGATGATGCTCCATCGCGACTTCCGCGGCGTATTCGATCTGTTCCAGATCCATATCGTAAAGTTCCGCAAGAGCGGCGGAAGCCATACTGCACGCCGTGCCGATTTCCGCCTGACACCCGCATTCCGCGCCCGAAATACTTGCGTTTTGTTTGACAATATTTCCGACGATGCCCGCCGTCGCAAGCGCCCTGACGATTTCCTTGTCGGAAAAACCGCGTTTGTCCTGCATATAAGTAAGCACCGCGGGTACGACGCCCGAAGAACCGCACGTCGGCGCGGTCACGATCGTATGCCCGCACGCGTTTTCTTCGCTCACGGCGTACGCGAACGCACACACAAGCCTGTTTTCACGCGTTTCGGGACTTTCGTCGATATGGCGTTGTCTGAAAAGGAACTTCGCCTTTCGTTGCAGATTAAGACCGCCGGGGATCGTGCCGGAAGCGTCCAGCCCGTTTTGCACGGTGTCCTTCATCTGCGCCCATATTTTTTTCAGATAATCGAAAATTTCAGGTCCTTCGACCCTTTCGACGTAATCGGGAATACGAATTCTGTGTTTTTTGCAGTACGCCGCGATTTCCGAAAACGAATTAAGGTCGTAAACTTCGGGGGGATCGTACTTTCCGCGCCCGACAATTTCGATTGCTCCCCCGCCCACGCTCAGAACGCGCCATCTGTCAATGACGTTTCCGCGCGATAATGCGATAAGATCCATCGTGTTTTCGTGCGGGATATCCTTTTCTTCGGTGTTGAAAACGACTTCCGTCGGTTTTTTGAGCGTGGAAATAACGATACGGTCGGTGCCGTGCCCCTTGCCCGTCATTGCGAGCGAGCCGTAAAGTATGACTTTGAAAGAATCGGCGTCCTTGTAATTTTCGGCAAAAATCTTGCAAGCCTTTTCGGGACCCATCGTATGCGACGAGGACGGGCCCGCGCCGATTTTATATAATTCCGTTAATGATTTCATTGTGTCAATATGACAATAAACGCTGTCAATTATTCCGTCTTGATAAATTTCTTGTATCCGCCGCTACCGTGCTGTATGCAACGCGAAACGCGCGATAAAGTCGCCGAAGAAATATCGGTGCGCTCAATCACGCGAGCGTAAGTGTTTCCTTCCAGCAAGAGCCTTGCCGCGGTAATACGCTGTGCCATTTGTTCAATTTCCTTATACGTGCAAAGGTCTTCAAAAAGCGTTTTCACGTCGTCTGCGGTTTGCAATGACGCAAGCGTGCTGTAAAGTTCACTGAGCATATCGTCGGTAATCTTTTTATCAATCATAATTCACCTTATCGTTTTATTTCAGTTTTATTATACTTTTATTCTTTAATTGTGTAAAGGAAAAAAGTGCATTTTCTTTCAAAAATAAAATTATTTCGGCGCGATTTTACTTAATATTTGTCAAACGTTGATTTTGATAAATCAAAACCTCCGATTTTTGATAAATTCCAAAACGTAAATGCATAAAATCGCCCTGTTCTTTCCAAAAATCGCCGCTTTTCACGGTTTACGTTTTGAAACGAAAAAACACGAGCAAGTTTTAAAACATCAAAATATAAGAAGGTTTTTCGTACTACAATGGGCTGCGCCTTTATAGAGCAGGAGACGGGATAGCCTGGGCATTGTAAATTTCTTTGATTAACAGCGAAACGCTGCAAACTTTAACTCATCGTCAATCCGACCGCACAACGACGGCTGCGCCATGATAGAGCGGGAGACGGGATAGCCTATGCGTAGTGAGTTACTTTGATAAACTCCATATCGCTACAAACTTTATCTTTTCGTCAGGCTAACAGCACAACGGCGGGCTGCGCCCGAACCTTGCACACATACTTTATTCAATAACAAAGTACGATATATTAATTTCATTATTATTCTCTTTTTATATCATTGTGCAAGGTTCGATCCCTGATCCCGCTCCAAAAAAAATGACAAGCACTTGATGTGTTTGTCATTTTTTTTGGAGCGGGAGACGGGATTCGGACCCGCGACTTCCACCTTGGCAAGGTGGCATTCTACCACTGAATCACTCCCGCATATTTTGTTGTTTAATAAACACTCGACTGTCCTTTCGCCGTTTTTCGAAGTGTTTCTTACGTCGGTGTCCCGACGCGTTCACTTACCGTCGTAAGCGTTTTTCGCCGTCAAACGACAATTCGTAAATCGGCGTACGCTTACCGTAAGTAAAATTTGCTTATCTTCCGTAATCCTAAAACAATTGTCCGATAAGCCACGCGCCAATACGCTTTCGCGTAGGCTCGTTGATGGTGCGCCTTCAGGGATTCGAACCCGGGACCCACTGATTAAGAGTCAGTTGCTCTACCAACTGAGCTAAAGGCGCATACTTTTTTAAGGTGCAACTGTCCGGCGGAAAACAAATGGTGCGACCGGAGAGACTCGAACTCACACATCTGTGATACCAGCTCCTAAGGCTGGCGCGTCTGCCAGTTCCGCCACGGTCGCAAGTTAAGTTGGTGATCCACCGGAGATTCGAACTCCGGACACCTTGATTAAAAGTCAAGTGCTCTACCGACTGAGCTAGTGGATCATATTTGGCAGGGGTGGCAAGATTTGAACTTACGAATGCTAGAATCAAAATCTAGTGCCTTACCGCTTGGCGACACCCCTACGTTTTCATCACCGATTTGACTAATAGTGGGGTGAGTAGTGGGACTCGAACCCACGGCCTCCAGGGCCACAACCTGGCGCTCTAACCAACTGAGCTATACCCACCAAATCTGGCGAGCCAGAAGGGATTCGAACCCCTGACCTACGGCTTAGAAGGCCGTTGCTCTATCCTACTGAGCTACTGGCCCAAGCATTATTTAACGTAGGATTGCGTTCCTTTGGAGCGGGTGATGGGAATCGGACCCACGCGGCCAGCTTGGAAGGCTGGAATTCTACCATTGAACTACACCCGCATAAGTCGCAACGCTTTGCAATTATATAATGCCCGAAAAAATATGTCAACGAAAATCGCCCGTTTTTACAAAATTTGCAAAAATATTTTTCCCTTCGACCACGATATAGACGTATCCGACGTCCCCCGTGACCGAATGTGAAAAGCTTCCGTCGTTGATAAGGCGCACGCCATCGTAGGTTTCATCGGAATACGAATGAGTATGCCCGAAACAAACGCAGTCTGCGCCGACCTCCTTTGCGCGGTACACAAGGTCGAGTTTATCGTGGAAACGGTGCCCGTGCACGATAAGAAACCTGACCTTTTCGACGTCAATGACAAGTTCCTCGGGATAAAGCGAGTTGTCGCAGTTGCCGCCCACCGCATAAAGTTTATCGGCGACGTTTTCAAGCGTACGCGTTACGCCGAAAATCCCGTCGCCCGCAAAGAAAATATAATCCGACTCTTCCATAACGCCGCGATACCATTCCGATATCGCGGCGTTGTGAAGGTCGGAAAAACAAAATATCGTTTTCACTTATTTTTTTGAATTCATCGCGCCAACGTTTGCGTTGACTTTTCTGAACAAATCGTTGACCGCCTGCAAACGATGGCTGACCGATTGCTTTTCGACAAAGGACGCCTCGGCAAAAGTCTTTTTGAGTTGCGGCGAATAAAACACGCTGTCGTAACCGAAGCCGTTGAAACCGCGGCGCGAACGCGTGATCGTGCCCCTGACCGTACCTTCGCCATAGTAATACTGTCCGTCGGGATACATAAGCACGAGGACGGTCTGCATATAAGCCTCGCGGTCAGTGATGTTTTCCATCTTTCTCAAAAGCAGCTGAATGTTCGCGACGCTATTATGTATTTCGCCGGCATAGCGCGCGCTGTAAACGCCCGGCTCCCCGTTAAGAGCAGGCACGACAAGTCCGCTTTCGTCGCCGAGAACGGGTATATCGACAACTTTCGACACGGCTTGCGCCTTTAATAATGCGTTCTGAAAAAAAGTAATCCCTTTTGCTTCGACGCGAATCTTCAAACCATAGTCTTTTAAGGTATAAACTGTGTGTCCGAGCGGTTCGAGCAATGATTTAAGTTCGTGAGTTTTGTCTTCGTTCGAGGTTGAGAGTAATAGCTTCATTTCGATAACCTCCTTACCAATCTGTATTGTAATAAAATAACATTAAATTACATTTTAATATATTAACAAGAAAGTGTCAACGGCATTATCTTTTTTTTATACAAATCGACACAAAAAGGCAAAAAATTGCACAATTATATCAATTTTGTTGCATAATCGCGCAATTTCCGCCTATTTATCGCTCCGTTAATTTAAGTTATAAAAGGATACACAGCACGCCGCCCTTGCCTTCGTTGACGATTTTCGTGATCGTGCGGCGCATTTTCGTTTTGGCTTCGTCGGGCATTTCGTTGATTTTTACGGAAAGTCCGTCCGCCATCATGTCGTTCAGGGTTCTGCCGAAAACGTTCGTGCTTAAAAGCGCGGCACGGTCGTTTTCGTATTTGTCAAGCATATCGTCGATAAACCGTCCGCTTTGCTGCTCGGTGCCGATAATCGGGCTGACTTCCGTCTTTACGTCGACTTTTATAAGGTGCAGGCTCGGCGCGCTCGCCTTGATTTTTATGCCGTATTGACCGCCCTGCTTGAACATTTCGGGTTCTTCGACGACGATATCGTCGTTTGTCGGAGACACGACGCCGTAGCCCGTCTCGTAAACTTCGTCCAGAGCGTTTTTGAGTTTGGAATATTCGGTTTCGGCTTTCTTCAAAAACCTTACGTAACTCATAAGCGTGAAATCATCGGGAATTTCGTGTCCGCACTCGTCCGACAAAACCTTGAAGAAAAGTTCGGGCTTGATTTTAAGGTCGAGTTCGATGCGCCCGCGCCCTGCGTCAACGCTCGCTCCGTCGCCGATTTCAAAGTATTGCGAGTCGGAAAACGCCGCCTTGATTTTGTCCACGTCGCGCATACGGAACATTTCGCTACCGACGTTTTTCAGAATATCGACAAGTTCTTTCACAATGCCGTTGTCGCGCGATAACGCCTGTATCCAGCGGGGCGCGTTCACGTCGATAAGTTTAATCGGGAATTCCGACAGCACCGCGCCCATGATTTCGGACACGTCGTCTTCCGACATATTCAGCGCGTCCTTTACGACGACGGGCGCGTCGTATTTCTTTTCAAGTTCGGTTTTGAGCCTTGCCGTTTCGCTGCTTTCGGGCATCGCGCTGTTGATAAGAATCACAAAAGGTTTTCCAATTTCCTTCATTTCGGCAACGACGCGTTCTTCTGCGGGGACATAATTGTCGCGCGGAATATCCGTTATCGTGCCGTCCGTCGTGACGACTACGCCGATTGTCGAGTGCTCCTTGATTACTTTTTCCGTGCCGATTTCCGCCGCTTTCGCAAAAGGTATTTCGTCGTCCGTCCACGGGGTGCGAACAAGTCGTTCCTTGCCGTTTTCTTCCGCGCCGAGCGCGCCTTCCACAACGTAACCGACGCAGTCGATCATTCTTACGTTGACGTTAAGATTGTCCGAAACGGTTACGCTGACCGCTTCGCTTGGAACAAAGTTCGGCTGAGTCGTCATTATACTTTTGCCGTCGCCCGATTGCGGCAGTTCGTCGACAGCCCTTTTTCGGGCGTTTTTGTCCTTTATGGCGTCGATTACGAGAGCGTCCATAAATCGCTTAATAAAGGTCGATTTGCCGCTTCTGACGGGTCCGACGACGCCGACGTATATATCGCCGCCGGTTCGCGTCGCAATATCGTTATATAAATCAAATTGCATATTTTTACCTCCAAATACAGTTAATAAAAACTATGCATTTGCCCGCACGAATATGCTTATCAGACGTTGTGTGTTTTTGTAATTGCGAAGCACGGAGTAAAAAAAACAACAAAAAAGCACCCATTCGGGTGCTTAAATATAACTCTCTTAAAAAGTCAGGATTCTGATAAATAATATCATTCCCTAAAACGGCGAGAATTTGATGGATTTTTGACGTTTATTTCGGGGTTCTGAAAATCCTAGTGTACTTAGGCGTACACGGATTTTCAGGTTCTCGGAAAAACTCAAAAAGGCGCGAATTACGTCGCAAATCTCGCTTTTGACCAAACAAACTCATTTCAATCGTTTGTCTGTCTTTTGCTTGTTTGCTCCTTCTCCCCAAAAGTACAAAAGTATCTTTTGGGGTCCCCTAACCCTAAAAAGTCAGAATTTTGATGAGATTGTGTTTTTCTCGGCGGGTTCTGAAAAATCCAGTGTACTTTGGCGTACACGATTTTTCGGGTTCCGCCGAAAAAGCAAAATATCGCAAAATTATGACTTTTTACTTCATGAGGGATTTCATTGCAGAGAGTTTGATTGCACAACACAATACCTGCATCGCGGTCTGCAACTCTTCGATGGGCGGATACGACGGCGCAATACGAATGTTGGAGTCGTTGAAGTCGATACCGCGCGGATAGGTTGCGCCGGCTTCGGTGAACTTCACGCCCATTTTTTTGGAAAGGTCGACAACTTCCTTCGCACTGCCCACTTTAACGTTCAGCGACACGAAATAGCCGCCGACGGGTTTTGTCCATTCGACGATATCGCCGTTTTCAAATTCGGATTCCAGAATATTTTGAACGGCGTCGAACTTCGGACGGAGAATATCCGCCTGCGCCTTCATAATTTTCAGGATATTTTCAGGACTTTTGAGATATCTGTAATGTGCAAGCTGGACGATTTTATTCGGTCCGATGGTTGCGTATTTCAGGTGCGACTTATATTCTTCGATATTTTTCTCGCTTGAAATAAGCGTCGCTACGCCCGCGCCCGAAAACGTGATTTTGGACGTCGAGGCGAACATATAAACGCGGTCGGGATTGCCCGCTTTTTCGCACTCGGGGAAGATGTTTTTAAGGACATCGTCGCCGTAAATACTGTGCACGGCATAGGCGTTGTCCCAGAAAATGCGGAAGTCTTTTGCGGCGTCCATTTTTGCAAGGCGGGTAACGACGTCGTCGCTGTAAGTAACGCCCGTCGGGTTGCTGTATTTCGGCACGCACCAGATGCCTTTTATCGAGGAATCGCTTGCGACAAGCCCTTCGATTGCGTCGATATCCACGCTGCCGTCCTTCTTGAAAGGCACGGCAATCATATCTATACCGAACTGTTCGGTGATTGCGAAATGACGGTCGTAACCGGGGACAAGGCAGATGAATTTGACTTTGCCGAGTTTGTTCCAGGGCAGTCCGCCGCCGACGCCGAATTGCATTGCCTGCTGGACGAGATTGTACATAATATTCAAGCTCGATCCGTCCGCGACAAGCACCATTTTTTCGTTGACGTCAAAAAGCGCGGCAAACAGTTTTTTCATTTCGGGAATGCCGTCAAGACCGCCGTAATTTCTGACGTCCATGCCATTTTCCGTGATAAACGAAGCGTTTGCGTTTACCATATCGAACATAGCGTTTGCAAGGTCAAGCTGCGCCGTGCAGGGTTTTCCCCTTGACATATCGAGCGACAATTCTTCGCCCTGTATTTTTTTGAAGTTGCGGAGTTCTTTTTCAAAGATGACTTCCGCCTGTTCTTTATTCATATCGCCGTATTTCATAATAAGCCTTCTTATATATGAGATTTTTAATTTTCAAGGTCTTTTTCGTTCTTATTCCTGATGATAAGACGAACGGGCGTGCCTTCGAAGTCAAATGAACGCCTGAGCGCGTTTTCAAGGTATCGCCTGTAACTGAAATGCATCAGCGTATCGTCGTTGACGAAAATAACGAACGTCGGGGGATTTGCCGACACTTCGGTAACGTAATAGATTTTCAGGCGTTTTCCGTTTTTTGAAGGCGGCTCGTTGGTGAGAATCGCCTCACGCAAAACGTCGTTCAGAAGCCCCGTCGAAATTCTTCGCGACGCGTTCTCGTATGCGCGTTCCGCAAGCTTTATAAGGTTATCCACGCGCTTTCCCGTTTTTGCCGAAACGTACGTCGGAATGAAGTAATCCATAAATTTGAGTTCTTCTTTCAGTTTCCTGTTGTACTTTTCGATTGTATAGGTGTCCTTTTCGACAACGTCCCACTTGTTCATTACGACGACGCTGGGTTTGCCCTGTTCGTGGACGTACCCCGCGATTTTGACGTCTTGTTCCGACAGTTCCTCGGACGAGTCGATGACGATAAGACAAACGTCCGCGCGCCGTACCGCTCCGAGCGAACGCATTACGCTGTATTGTTCCAGATCTTCTTCGACGGAACGCTTCCTTCTGATGCCCGCCGTATCGATAAGGATATATTCTTTATCGCCGATTTTTATGCGGGTGTCGATTGCGTCGCGCGTCGTGCCTGCGATGTCCGAAACGATGACTCGGTCATATCCCAGAAGTTTATTGACAAGGCTGCTTTTCCCCGCGTTCGGTTTCCCGACGACTGCGATTTTCAGTGCTTCTTCCTTTTCTTCCGTCTCGTACTTCCCGGTAAGTTTCACGATTTCGTCCAAAACGTCGCCAAGACCTTTCGCCTGCCCCGCGGAAATCCCGATAGGCTCGCCAAGTCCCAACTCGTAAAAGTCGTACAAAAGGTGCTGTTCGTTGTTATCCAACTTATTTACGACAAGCAAAATCGGCTTGCGACTTTTGCGAAGGTATGCCGCGACTTCGTAATCTTCGTGCGTGAGCCCCGTCTTTCCGTCAAGCATAAATACGATGACGTCGGCGGTTTCGACAGCAATCTGCGCCTGCGCCCTGATGTGCGACCACATGACGTCTTCGGACTTGATTTCAAGCCCGCCCGTATCGATGAGCGTGAAAGAGTGTCCGCACCATTCCGCATCGGCATAAAGCCTGTCGCGGGTAACGCCCGGGGTGTCTTCGACAATGGATATTCTTTGCCCGACGATTCGATTGAAAAACGTTGACTTGCCGACGTTGGGACGTCCGACAATGGCAACAAGCGGTTTCGACATGATATATAACCTCTTCGCATACGCGCAATACGCGCTTTCGTTGAAAAATAATTACAATATATTATTAGAAAACTTTCGTTATAAGTCAAGTATTTTTCGGCGCGGCGAGAATATTATCCGAATGTTTTTTACAAAATATGACGCACCCTGTCTTAAAAAGTATCGTAAAATCAATTGAAATCAATACAAGGAAATGGTAAAATAACGCTTATGGACAGAGTCATTCTTCATTGCGACCTGAATAACTTTTACGCTTCGGTCGAAACCATTTTACACCCCGAATACAAGGGAAAACCCATTGCGGTCTGCGGCGATCCGAAAAAGCGGCACGGTATCGTGCTGGCGAAAAGTCAGCCTGCAAAAATTATGGGTGTGAAAACCGGCGACACCGTATGGCAGGCGCAACAAAAATGTCCCGATATTACAATCGTTCCCCCGACATTCCGCGAATACGTGAAATACAGCGATATCGTTTTCAAGATTTACACCGAATACACCGACCGCGTCGAGCATTTCGGTATGGACGAATGCTGGCTTGACGTGACGGGCAGCGTCGGTCTTTTCGGCGACGGAAAAAAAATCGCCGACACGATCCGAAAACGCGTTTACGACGAAACGGGGCTCACGATTTCCGTCGGCGTTTCCTGGACAAAGTCGTTTGCAAAACTCGGCAGCGACCTGAAAAAACCCGACGCAACGACAGTCATTTCACGCGAAAATTACAAAACCGTCGTGTGGAATCTTCCCGTCGGCGAGATGATTTATATCGGTCGCTCCTCGGTAAGCCGCCTGAAAAAGCTGAATATCAACACTTTGGGAGAACTCGCAAACGCCGACCGCGCCCTTTTGAAACAACACTTCGGCATCGTCGGGGATAAACTTATCGACGCGGCATCAGGCAACGAAAAAGAACCCGTGAAGTTTTATTACGACGTCCATATCCCCAAAAGCGTCGGGCACGGCACGACAACCACGAAAGACGTCGAAAATTTAGAGCAGGCGAAAATCGTCGTGTACGCCCTGTCCGAAATGGTTGCGACAAGGCTCAGAAAATACAATCTCGTCGCGCGCTGCGTGTCGGTGGGGCTTCGGAACACGTCGCTTGAATGGTTTTCAAGGCAACTGAACCTTATCGAGCCCGTCAACAACGCATCGGATATCGCAAACGCCGCACTGAAACTTTTGAAAGATAATTATAACTTCGCCTTGCCCCTTCGCACGATTTCGGTTTATACGTCGAATCTCGAAAGCGCGACGGGAGCGTTCCAGATGTCCTTTTTCAACGAAAACGAAAAGGAAAAACGGCTTGAAAAATCAATCGACGAAATCAGAAAAAAATACGGCTATAAATCGGTGCAACGGGCGGTACTGCTGAATAACGACGTCCTGAACGCCGACCTTCACGAAGAAGACGATTTTACACCGTTCAAACGATAAAACAAATAAAAAAGCGGGAACTTTTGTGTTTCCGCGATTTTTTTGTCACAGAACATATGAAAAGTTCCGCAAAATGTTTTCATATTATGCCAACATATAATATGTCAAAAACTCGAAATATCGCTTTCTTTACTCTAAAAACGCCGAAATTTAGATGAGATTTTGACGTTTCTTTTGGGGTTCTGAAAATCCTAGTGTACACGTCGCACACTTCTCTTTTAAAATCGCATTATCGCGAGCGATAACGCTCACTCTTTTGCTTGTGTGCGCCTTTTCCCCACGGGTACACAGTATCCCGCGGGGACCCCATTTAACGATTTTCGGGTTCCCGAAAAAACTCAAAAGGTCGCTAAATTTCGGCGTTTTTAGGTAAAGACTTTAATAAAACAAACGCAATAACCCCTGTCGCCAACCCCGCAATCGCGCCGATCAGCATAAGATACGGCGACAAAAGCCACACATTTTTGCCGATGACGATACTTGCGACGGCGTTTTGCACAAAATTGTGAATCATACCCGAAATGACGCTGACGGCAATAATCCCCGTCTTCGGAATTCTGAAAACGAGTGCGCTCACGGTGTACGCGACAAACCCTGCGGGAATCGAGTACGCAAGCGAAAACATATTGCCCGAAAACACGGCGATGAACACGCATTTCAAAAGCATGATAAGGATTGCGTACGGGTATCCGAGCGTCAGCAATGCCACGATAAGCACGATGTTCGCAAAGCCGACTTTGGCGTAAGGCGCGGCGGGAATAATCGGCGGAATCAGGCTTTCAACAAGCGACAAGACAAGCGCGGCGGCAAGCAAAATTCCCGCAAGCGCAAGGCGTTTTGTCGGAATTTTCTTGCGATTTTCACATTTTTCGTCAAGTTCTTGCATCCAACTCGCCCTCGCTTCCGCCCTTGATAACGACGATTAGTTTATGTGGCAGGCATACGATTTGCTCGCCTTTTTTGGAGATTGCATTCGATTTCACACACGCGCGGTTATTGCAATCGGCGTCGATGACGCTCACCTTTCCGTCCTTGATTTCAACGACGTTTTTGCCGTTGTCGCAATCGACCTCGAAGGTGCGGTTTTTGTCCAAAGCATAAGAATAAGTCAGTTTCCCGTCAACGTAAACTTCGACGGTGCCGCCCTTTTTCGCGGTCAGCATAACTATGGACGCAATCAGTACCGCAAGCACCATTGCGACCGCAACGAAATCACGGACGTAAAAAGGTTTTTCGGTTTTGAAATCGCGTTTTTTCATCTTTTTGAATATGAATCGTCTTTCAGTTCAAAACTGTCGACGTTAAAAGTTTCAAACGTGTTGTCGGCGTAAATTATCACAAGTCCCGCGCCGTATTTTTTTGCGTATTCCACGCCCTTATCGCGCCCGAGAGCAAACACCGCGGTGGACAATACGTCGCACATTGCGCCCGACAGAGCGTTTCTGTCCTTATTTATTATCGTAACGCTGATTATGCCGTTATCGACGGGGTATCCGTCGCGCCCGATGATATGGCAATAACGCTTGCCGTCGACGATATAATAGCGTTCGTAATCGCCCGACGTGCATACGACCGCTCCGCCCGACAAGGTAAGTTTTGCAAAATAATCGGCGGCGGTGTCGCGTGGGGACGAAATGCCGATTTTGTATTCTCCGCTGCCCACGGTAAATATCGTGCCGCCGACGTTCAGAATGCCGCTTTGCCCGTTTTTTATCACGTTTTCGATTGCGGCGTCCCCTGCAAACCCTTTGGCAATCGCGCCGAAACTAAGCGACAAATCTTTGTCGGTTTTCATCACTCGGTTGCCGGACAAAAGCGTAAGACTGTCGAGATCCGCGTGCAAAAGCGCCGCCCCGATGTCATCGTCTGTCGGCAGCGTTCCCGCGTTTCCCGTATAAGTATCCGACGTAAAACGCCACAGTTTCGACAACGGATACGTCGCGACGTTGAAGATTTTGTCCGTGTCGGAATAAGCGGTTTTCGCAAGTTTAAGAAGCTCGTACGTTTCGGGGGAAATTTGCAAAATAACGTCTTTATCGGCGTGATTTATCTTGTAAACATCGCTTTTCTCATTTTCCGCGTCAAACAAAACGTCCAGCCTTGTGAAAAGGGAATCAATGGATTTTATCGTGTTTTTTGCCTTTTTGCCTTTTAAGGAAATTTCGGAAACGGTGCCGAACGCAAACACGCTGTCGCTTACTTTTGCGTTGCACGCCGAAAACAACGACGCGGATACCGCCATCGTTATTATCAGCACGATTATACTTAATACCTTTTTAGTTCTTTTCATAAATCCCGCATTTAGCCTTATTAACAGTATAAAATTATATCATATAAAACAACAAATAACAACAAAAAAGCCGCTGTCTTAAACAGCGGGCTATTTTTGTTTTTAATACGGAAGTTTCTTGTTAAATTTTTATTTACGGTTGTCCATCGGGCGGTACACGTCGCGTTTGCAGACGCTTTCGTATCCTGGACGTATGATTTTGCCGCGGTTTGAAAGTTCCTCGATTCTGTGAGCAGACCAACCGACGATACGGGAAACCGCGAATATCGGCGTAAACAGTTCCTTCGGAAGACCGAGCATCGAATAAATAAACCCCGTATAGAAGTCGATATTCGGCGCGACGCCCTTCTGGATGTTTCTACTGTTTGCGATAACCTTCGGCGCGATTCTTTCAACCGCCTCGTAAATCTCAAATTCCTTTTCAAAGCCTTGTTCGTCCGCAAGTTTTTTGACGAACGTTCTCAGAACGTCGACACGGGGATCGGACAAGGAATACACGGCGTGTCCCATGCCGTAAATGAGCCCTGCGTTGTCAAACGCTTTCTTTTCAAGGATTTTATTGAGATACGATTCGATATGCTTGTCGTCGAATTTTGAAATGTTTTTTTGCATATCGTCGATCATATTGACGACTTTTATGTTCGCACCGCCGTGGCGCGGACCTTTCAGCGAGCCGAGCGACGCCGCAACCGCAGAATAAGTATCCGTGCCTGTTGAAGACACGACGTGCATCGTGAACGAGCTGTTGTTACCGCCGCCGTGTTCTGCGTGCAGCATAAGGCACACGTCCAGAACCTTTGCTTCGAGTTCGGTATACTGTCCGTCGGGGCGCAAAAGGTGCAGGATATTTTCGGCGATGCTGCCGCGCGTCAAAGGCTTATGTATGATAAGGCTGTCGTTGCAATGGAAATGACGGTGCGCGTGATAGCTGTAAACGCTGATCATTGGCATTTCGGAAATGAGTTGCAGGCACTGCCTTAAAACGTTGTCGATGCTGTTGTCGTCGGCGTGCTTGTCGTAGCTGTAAAGCATAAGGATACTGCGCGCGATACCGTTCATCATATCCTTTGACGGCGCTTTCATAATGACGTCCCTGACGAAACTGTCGGGAAGCGTGCGATAGCCCCTTAAAATGCGCTTGAACGATTTGAGTTCATCCTTGTCGGGAAGTTTGCCGAACAACAAAAGGTACGCGACTTCTTCAAAGCCGAAACGCCCTTCGCTTGTAATGCCGCCGACAAGTTCCTTGATTTCGATACCCCTGTAATACAGTTCGCCCTTGCAAGGGATTTTATTGCCGTCGTAGTCGGTCGTGTAACCGTGAATTTCCGAAATTTCGGTAAGTCCCGCACAAACGCCGACGCCATTTTCGTCGCGCAGACCGCGCTTAACGTCAAATTGTTTGTAATATTCGGGGGCGATAATAGTGCTGCTTTCAGCCATTTTCGCAAGATTTTTAATTTTGTCGCTAACTTCCGAGTTGAAGTGGTCGTAAGACGAATATTCGGACATATTATCAACCTCCTTTTTCAGTTTAATACTTTAATATTGTAAATCATAATTTATACAGTTGTCAAGTTTATTTCTTTTTGAATTTTATCGAGATTAAACAAAATTTTATTATTAAAACGCGAGAAAAAACAAAAATTTTCCTGTTTTCAAGCAGTTTTCGACGTTACTTTATAAAATCGCAGGACTTTGACGACTCGACAACGGTGTGCATATATTCCTTTACGGGAAGATGCACGGGGTGCGTTTTGTACGCCTTGAAACTTTCAAGGTTTTCAAACTCGCAAACGAGCGCAAAGTCGAAACTTCTTTCGCTTTTCAACACGTCCGCGCCGCATTCGACCGACAAAAGCCCGTCGATTTTTCCACGCATCGACAAAAAATTGTTTTTGATTTTATCAAGGTTTTTCAGCCCTTCTTCGTTGAGTTTATAAAGTACGATATGTTTAAGCATAATTATTTTCTTCCGTATGAGGCAAGGAGCGTGCAGATATCTTTCAGCGACGTGGCGCGCGTCCGCATGAGCGCGGATTCCGACAGTTTTTTGCCAAGCCCTGTCTGAATGACGTCGTACATACCGATGATTACGTGGTTGTAGTCGTCGGCAAAGTACACGAGTTGTTTTTCCATAAGGTATTTAAGGTCGGATTTTTCCGCACCGGTGTCGGGCGCAAACGCAACCACGGGAATCCCCAGAAGAAACGCGCGGTATATGAGCGAGCCGTCGTATATCGTGATAAGGCAGTCGCTTGCAAGAAGGGTGTCTTCCGCGCCTTCGTCCACGTTCAGATAAAGTTTGACGTTTTGCGAATTTCGCCTTTCGGTCTCGCGAAGCATTGCGGAATACAGGTTTTCGTTTTTGCCGCAGTTGACGATAAGGTTTATTATGTCGCCCTGATCCAGCAAAAGTTCAAACACGGGCATAAGTTCCTTGCTTCCGATTGCCCCGCCCGAAAGATACACGGTGGGATTCAGATTAAGCCCCAGATGTTCTTTCAGTTTGAAGACGTAATCGACGTCGGGCACGTTTTCCTCAATCGGGAAGCCCATTACGTGCACCCTGCCGCTTGAATATCCCATTGCCGTGAGCTGGTTTTTCATATCGACGTTTTCCACGATATAGCCGTCCGCGCTCATGTTGTAAAACGCTTTGTCGAAAGTGAATTTTTCGGAAAGCCCGATGACGGGATATTTGAAACGGGTGCGCTTTTTCGCAATTATGGTTTCGTGCATAAGTCGCGGCGTCGTAACGACGATGACGTCGGGTGCAAAGCGCAAAACGGCGTTGTAAATCTTCCTTGCGCTGCCGCCGAGCTTGTTTGAAAGCGCGCGACGACGGTCGATTTTATTTTTTGATTTCACCGTGAAGACGTGTCCCACCGTCTTTACCCTGCGGTAAAAAGTAGGTATGGACTGAATAAGTCTTTCGCGGTTTTTCCTTCTGCGGGTTGCGGCTTTTTCCGCGCCGTACTGCCGCTCGTCGATGACGACCACGTTGTAATCTTTATGATTTTTTTCAAACTCGCTTTTAATCGCTTCGATACCGCTCACGTCCTCGGCAATCGACGTTACTATCAGCACGTTGTCTTTAATTTTCATAAATCTTTCCTTTTCATTCTCAGAACGTCGTGATTATGCAAAACGACGTCGCTTTTTAAGTAAAGTATTTGTTGCACGAATTTGCAGTCGTCGATAATGTTTCCGTCTTCGTCGAAAACTTCGTCGACAACGATTTTTTTAAGATAATTTTCGTCGGGCGAAAGGACTTCCAGTACGTCGCCTTTTTTGAAGCGTCCGCGCTGTTCAAGGATTATGCACTTTTTACTTTCGTCGTAACCTTTGACCTCTGCAATGAACAGCCAGTCGCTTTCGGGCTTTGACGTGTCCAAGCACACCGTGTCGCGCGCGCCGAAATAAAAACCCGTCGTATAACGACGATGACTTGTCTTTTCAAGTTCTTCGATAAGACTTTCGGACGGCGAATATATCCCCGTCTTATAATAACCGTCAAGGGCGCGGCGATACGCCGTAACGGTGCTTGCGACGTAATACTCCGACTTCATTCTTCCCTCGATTTTGAAACTCGATACGCCGGCCGAAATAAGTTTGTCAAGGTATAAAAGCATGTTCATATCCTTGCTGTTCATAACGTAGGTGCCTTTGTCGTCTTCGATCATCGTCAAAGGCTCGCCTTCGCGCGACGCTTCGGTCATTTTGTATTCCCATCTGCACGCCTGCACGCACTCGCCGCGATTGCTGTCGCGGGTGCTGAGATAATTGCTGAGCAGGCATCGTCCGCTGTAACTTATGCACATTGCGCCGTGCACGAAAACTTCAAGTTCCAAGGAGTCGCCGACGATGTCTTTCGTGCGTTTTATGTCGTCGATTGTGGTTTCCCTTGCAAGTACGACGCGTTTTATTCCCTGTTCCGCCCAGAATTTTGCGGTGTATCCATTCGTAGTGTTCGCCTGCGTCGAAAGGTGAATTTCCATATCGGGCGCAACCGACTTGCAAAGCGAAATCGCCCCCGCGTCGGTCATGATAAGCGCGTCTACCCCGATTGAGTTTAAGAATACAAAGTATTCTTTGAGTGCGGGAAAGTCGACATTTTTCGGAAAAATATTGACCGTTACGTAAACTTTTTTGTGAAGAGCATGCGCGAACTCGACGGCGGATTTCAAAGCGTCCGCGTCAAAGTTATCGGCGTACGCGCGAAGACCGAATTTCGTCCCCGCAACGTAACAAGCGTCCGCACCGAAGTGAAACGCGGTATTCAGTTTACTTCTGCTGCCTGCCGGAGCAAGCAATTCGACTTTCTTTATCATAACGGTTTTTGTTTAATTGGATTCCCTTCCGGGCGATGCCTCGCAATGACATAAAGTGCGTTGCACGGAATCCCCAACCCTAAAAACGGCGAGAATTTGATGGATTTTCGGGGTTCTTGACGGGTTCGTGCGAAGGC
>ERZ779888.499-NODE-499-length-46888-cov-5.165375_pt1 | contig 46888 bp, 46 predicted proteins | sample MGYA00511245_ERZ779888 | MGnify/ENA primary metagenome ERZ779888 (study PRJEB29588, sample SAMEA2155255) | human gut metagenome | biome: human gut; feature: human-associated habitat; material: faeces | place: Denmark | collected 2008/2010 ...
CGACGCGATTCTCCGTCTTCGCCGAGCGACTCGCTCTTCGGCACAAGCACCTTGCCGTCCATACACGCAAACACCCTTTCCGCGTGCTCCTTATCGAACACGCCTTTCTTTACTTCGAGCCTGTAAGTAGCCAGACTAACGAGCGGCACCAGCACGAGCCCGAGTATCATCGCAAACGACCCCATAACGACCGAATTCCCGAAATCCAACGTTTCACCGGTTTTTAACGTCACTTTCATAAACGACCAACCGCAAAGTTGATATATAAGGGCGTAAACCATAACCGCAATCCCTGCGATAAACGCCGCCCAAACCGCGCTCTTCGTAATCTTTTTGCAGTACAAACCGTAAAGGAACGGCGCAAGAAACGCCCCTGCAAGCGCGCCCCAACTTACTCCCATAAGCGACGCTATCTCGCTGAAACCGTATATCCTTTGCACGATCGCAATCGTCGCGCTGATAACAATGAACACGGCAAGAAGTATCCGCATAACGAGCATCTGCTTTTTCTCGCTCATCTTATTTTCCGGCACGATATAACCTTTGATAAAATCGAGCGTAAGCGTACTCGAAGAAGTAAGAACCAGACTCGACAGCGTGGACATCGACGCACTCAGCACGAGTATTACTATTACCCCCATCAAAAAGTCGGAATTTATCGTTTTTTCCAGCATAGTGGGAATAATCGAGTCAAAATCCGTGGTTTCTCCCACGAAAATCCTTCCGAAACCACCCAAAAAGTAACATCCCCCGGCAACTACAAGCGCAAAAATCGTAGAAATAATCGTTCCTTTTCTAATATCGTTTTCACTCTTTATCGCATAAAACTTGCTCACCATTTGCGGCAGCCCCCAGGTGCCGAGAGAAGTAAGTACTATTACGAACCCCAAAAATACGGGCATCGCTCCGAAAAACGACGTGTATTGCCAGCCTGCGGAGTTAAACAGTTCGGTCATAGACCCGGTCAGTCCGCCGTTCGAATTGAGAACCGCGCACACTACCGCGACTATCCCGATAAGCATTATTATCCCCTGTATAAAATCGTTGACCGCGGTCGCCATATATCCGCCGGCAAGGACGTAAACCCCGGTAAGAACCGCCATAACCGCCACGATGATTATATACGCTAGTATCTCGTTGCTGAACCCGAACGCAACGGTAAATAAACGCGAAAGTCCGTTAAAAAGCGATGCGGTATAAGGTATTAAAAATATAAAAACTATAACCGCCGACGCAATTTTCAACGCTTGCGAATCAAATCGTTTTCCGAAAAATTCGGGCATCGTTTTCGTGTCGAGATGTTGCGACATTATACGCGTTCTTCTTCCCAGAACGACCCAGGCAATGAGAGAACCGATTACCGCGTTGCCGATACCTATCCAGGTGCTTGCCACGCCGAACAAATAACCGAACTGCCCTGCGTATCCGATAAAAATTACCGCGCTGAAATAACTCGTTCCGTAAGTAAACGCCGTAAGCCACGGTCCGACGCTGCGGCCGCCCAGAACGAAACCGTTTACGCTTTTTGCCTTTCTTCTATAGTATATTCCGACGAAAATCATCGCCGCAAAAAACACGCACAGCATACACGCCATAAGTATTATTCCGCCCGTACTTCTCGTCGCGCCCGTCGCAAAATTCATTTGTCGTTTACTCTCCTTTTGTCTTTTTCGGTTACCTAACGGTTTGTTTCAGTATCCTTATTTTGCTTTTATCTCTTCTTTTCAATCGGACAAAAAAGCAATAAAAAAATCCCCTTTCGCTTTCCTTATCGGATAGCGAAAGAGGACGACTAATCGTAATCGCGGTACCACCTCTTTTCGTATACGCATTACTGCGCACACCTCGTCGAGCACGTATTATGCTCTATCGCTGTAACGGGCGAGCCCGGCGTAGCATACTCGTTTCCTTTCCGTACGCAACTAACGAAATGTATTCGGCAACGAAGTCCCCGACGTCTTGCACCGACCGACGCCTCTCTGCAGGTTCGTTTCGCGCTTACTTGTTTTCGCTCAAACGTTATTAAAGGTACTATAACACGGCATTTTTTACTTGTCAAGAAAAATTTTCAAAAATATCGACAAGTAAATAAATTCGCTTTTTGCCTTCTTGTTTTTTCGTTAAAAAAAAGAAAAAAAAGGACGTTTTCCGTCCGTTTGAATATTTACGAATTTCGTTATTATTTCAGAATTTCTTTTTCTTCTTTATAGAATTCGTCTATATATTTTTCAACGTCGGCGCGAGTGCCTCTGTACGGTCCGACTTTTTCCATTTTGTTGCTTACCGTTGCCGTCGCAAAAAGCAACGCTTTTTTCAGGTCGGCGTCTTTTCTCTCGGTTATGTAAGCGGCAAACGTCGTATCCCCCCTGCCGCTTCTTCCCGAAAGGTTTCTTGCCTTTATCGGACACGTCGCCATCGTGGTTCCGTCAAACGCCAGCACTTCGGTGTTGTGCGTGATCACGACTTCTTTCGCTCCCCACGAGAGCAGAATTTCGGCGGCTTTTTTTCTGTCCGTCGTACCGGTAAGTATTTCCGCTTCCGCCGCGTCGGTTTTCAGATAATAAACGTACGGCAAAAGTTCTTTTTTGTCCGCCCAGTCGGCGAAATACATCTCTCCGCCTTCTTTGTCCGCTCTGCGCAAGCACGCCTGCACGTCCACCGCGACTTTACCTTTCGTCGCAAGGAATTTAATGAGTTCTCCGTCAAAATCGCCGTAAATCAGTCCTGCGAGATGATATATATCGCTTTCTACGTCGGGTATATCTTCTTTTTTGAACCCGTCCGCCTGAGATATGCAGGTGCAAAGCCTTTTTTCTTTGTCGGCGGTAAAATATTTGTTCCTTATCGAAGTGGATTTTTTGCTCGGCAAGCAGAATATATCTTCCTTGGGAATAACGAATTCGTTCAGTCTGTCTTTGTCGGATTCGGCAAGTTTGGTGACAACCCCCACTTTTCTTCCGCCGGCATAAGCCGCCGCAGACGAGTAAATAACCGCTCCCCCGACTTCTACCACGAGATTATCGAGATAATCTATATTGTAGTCGAGAGATATATGCCCTATCTGTAGCACGTCGTAACGCTTTTTCATATTTTAACCTTCCTTCCGAGTATCTCAAGCGCCTTGTGATGAATGTTCGTCGTCACGTTATAAACCGCCGGATACTTTACTATTTTTTCTATATGTTCTTTAATATCTATCGTGAAAGCGGAAATCACTACGTTTTCGCGCAAACACTCTTCGCAAAACTCGGGCGTAAGCCGTCTGTAATTTACGTTTATCCCGGCAAGTCGCGGATTGTTAAACTTTTCCATAAACTCTTTTATCTTTTTCACGTTGCCTTTCTTTACGGGGAACGGGAAAAACGAAACGTTGAGATAAGCGCAACCGTCGGTAAGATTAACCACGTCGCCGGGCGTAACCGCGCCGGTAAACATAACTTTGTCTTCCACGCCGATTTTCCTCGCCTCGTCGAGAACGGGTTTTATCAGCCCTTTGTTTTTTATGTCGCAGTTAATCTTTTTACCCGTTTCTTTAACGAAAGCAAACGCTTCGGAAAGTTTCAGTTTTTTAGGATTCAGCAAATCGAACGGCGTATGCGCAAGATAAAGCGTTTTCCCTGCCTTTCGTATATCGACTTCGATTGCGTCGACGTTGTACTGCGCCATATGGTCGAGATACTTACGGGTGTTTCTTCCCGTGTCCATTGCTCCGCCGTGTGCCGTAACTATCATAGTTCTACCCCGTGTAATGCGTTTTTACGTATTCTTCTACGTCTTTTCTTTCGCCCTTGAACGGACCTACCGTCGCCATTTTCAGCGACACCGCCGCCGTCGCGAACAGTAAGGCTTCTTCCATACTCTTATCCTGCCTTTCGGTAACGTAAACGGCGAAAGCGGTATCCCCTCTGCCCGTTCTTCCGACAAGCGACTCCGCTTTGATCGGACAGGAACAAAAGTTTTTTCCGTCGCACGCGATCACTTCGGAGTTGTGCGTGATCAACACTTCTTTCGCGCCTTTTTCGCAAAGCAAAAACGCCGCTTTCTTTCTGTCCGTCGTGCCGGTAAGTATCTCCGCCTCCGCGGCGTCCGTTTTTAGATAATCGATATAAGGCAGGTCTTTTTCTTTCTCTTGCCAGTCTTCGAAATACATTTTTCCGTCGCTTGCGGCGTGGCGCAAATACCCCTGAACGTCCACCGCGACTTTACCTTTCGTCGATAAAAACGGTATTAAGTTTTCGTCGTAATCGCCGTAAAGAAGCCCTGCCAGATGATATATTTCCGACTCGGGCAAATCCGCAAAATCTTCGGCGGTAAACGGCGTTCCGCGCGAAGTGCAACGGCTGTCGCGCCTTTCTCTGTCTACGGTAAGATAGCGGTTGTACATATCGGTGGACTTTTCCTTAAAAACGCAAAAAACGTCTTTTTCGGGCAAACGGAAAGCTTCTATCCTGCCCTTGTCCTTTTCGTTAAGCGCAGTGAGCGCGGCGGTTTTATGCCCCGTTCCGTAAGCGGCGGCGGAACTGTACAATACCGCGCCCCCTTCGGTAAAAACGGTTTTTCCGTCGTAATCGACGTTCTCGTCCATAGTGACGTGCCCGATTATAAAGGTTTGGTACTTCATATCTCGTAAACTTTCCCTTCTTCGGCAAACACGACGCCGTCCGTTCCGACAAACACTTCGCTCGGATCGTAGTCGGGCGCGGCGTGCGACGCTATAAGCAGTTTTACGTCGGTTTCTTTCTTAAGTTTTAACGCGGTGGGCGCAGGCATATGTCCGCCGATAAAATGCGCCGGTTTGGAACAATCCGCCACCGCCACGTCGCAACCCGTAAGCAAAGGTATCAGGTTGTCGTTGTAGACGGTGTCCGCCGTGTACGCAAAAACGCCGTTCCCTTCGATTTTAATCGCAAGGCACGGCACGGGGTGGTTCATTCTGAAAAACGTAATCTTCTTCCCTTTTACGTCGAGAACCGTGTTTTCGTCCACGTTTATTACGTTAAACAACGGGTGATCGTACAGAATTTTATACCACACGTCGTCGATTTTTTCGGTGTATATATTGATTTTCGCATCTATTTCTTCGAGAAGGTAACGGAACGGCAAAAGGTCGCTCGTGTGGTCGTAATGAAGGTGCGAGATAAATATTCCGTCAAGATTTTTTACGTCGATTTCCGCAATTAACCTCGACAAAACGCCGCTGCCCATATCGAGAAGAAAACAAAAATCGTCGTCCGTAATCAGATATCCGCTTGCCGCTCCTTCTCCCGCTTTTCCGTAAGGTCCGTATTTACCAAGTATTTTCAGTTTCATTTTTCGCTTTTCCACAGTCCTTTCAAAAATTCCGTGTTTTTATCGTCGTATATGTTGTTTTTCAAAATGTTAAGAAGAAGTATGCTCCTTACTTTCATATAGTCTTCCGTCATAAAATCGCCGCTGATTATATTCGCTTTCGCTAAATATTTGGGATTGTCCGCTATGCTTTCGATAAGTTTGTAATAAACCGGTCTGAGCGTCTGATCGAGTTTTCTCGGCGTGCGGAACCCTATCTGCGTGCCGATGTTGGGCGTTTGCTGAGTCTGAAACCAGAACAGTCCGTCTATCTCGTACGAATCGAAAAATCCGACCGCTTTTTTTACGAACGACGGCGCCGGCATACCGTGTATAATCCTGTCCCACGGTATAATGTGTGGACAGTTTACGCTGTACTTGTAATCCTCTTTGTAGTTAAGCAATATATACCGCTTGCCCGACTTCCGCAAATCCCCCATACTTACCTGCGTAATGTCGCCGAAATCCGTATAAGCGTACTTTTCAGGCTCGATGTACTTCGCCAAAAGTTCGTCCACTTTCTTCGGATCGGCGGTAAATTTAAGATTGATACTTCCGATAACGTGCTGAGTGTAATACTCCCTGACGTCGAAAATAAAAAACTCGCTGTCGTTTTCTTCGAGCATTTTCTTCCAGTCTTTTAACGCGTTCTCGAACAAATCGCCCTTCTTTATACCGTGACAAAGAAGAATATTCCCCTTCCTGTCCGTGTCAAGCCTTACGCAAAAATGCCTTATGCCGTACAAAAACTGCTCGTAAAAACCGCCGTCCTGACAGCAAGCGACCGCGCTCATTCCGTAACTCCCGGCATTGTGCGCGCTCGGAATAACGAGATTGACAAGTTTTACGTCGTCCTTAACGTAAGACATCCATCTCCTATAAATCATTCGTTCACCTCTTGTATCCTCTAAAAACGATTTATTTACTCTTTTATAAGTAATAAACCTATATCAATTATATTACCCCGCGTCGAATTATGTCAATACCCAAACTTGCCGACAAGCGCGTTTTTTATTAACACAAAAACCTCGTTCTCTCTTTTCCGGCAACGCTCCGCTTTGCCGTCGTTCGGGTGGGCGGGCGGGACCGCTTCAATAAAAATTTATAAAAAAAGCAACGCCTTTTTTCTCGTTGCTTTCTAAATATTCGGTCTTACTTTTTTCGACGATAAATTCCGCATCGCTTTCGCAAGTTCTATACTGCTTTGCTTGTATTCGTAATAAGATTCTTTTCTGCGTTTCTTCTCTTCGGCAAAGTATTCCGCGCGTTTTTTAAGCGATTCGAGCGCGTTTTCTTCGGTTTCGATAAAATCGCTGAGCACGGTAACTTTGTCGCGCGTTACGTCCGCTACGCCTTCCATTACGAAAATACGCTTCTTCTCGCCGTGTACCGTGTATTCGCATATCCCAGATTCCAACCACAGAATAACGGGCGCGTGATTGCACAGTACACCGTATCTCCCTTCGCTCGAAGGCAATACGACGTACTCCGCGGCTTTTTCTTCGAGAAACGCGCCGTCCGGCGTTCTCATTTCAAGAACAAACGTTTTCATTCCTTATACCCTTTCAATTCCGTTATGTCGCCAAGGAAATAGAACTCGCTTTCCGGGATATCGTCGCATTTGCCGTCGAGTATCGCGTTGCAACTCTCTATCGTCCTTTCTACGGGAACGTACTTTCCTTCCATTCCGGTGTAAACGCTCGCTACGTGGAACGGTTGACTGAAAAATCTTATGAGTTTTCTCGCTCTGTAAACGAGAAGTTTGTCCTCGGGTTTCAGTTCGTCCATACCGAGTATCGCTATGGTGTCCTGAAGTTCGTTGTGACGCTGCAAGGTTTCTTTTACCCTTCTTGCCGTGCGGTAGTGCTTTTCTCCGACGACGTTCGGGTCGAGAACCGTACTCGTAGAACCGAGCGGATCGACCGCCGGATATATGCCTTGTTCTACCTGCTTTCTCGACAAAACCGTGGTTGCGTCAAGGTGAGCGAACAGCGTGCTGGGCGCAGGGTCGGTAATATCGTCCGCAGGAACGTAAACCGCCTGTATCGACGTGATAGAACCGTTCTTCGTGCTTGAAATTCTCTCTTCGAGTTGTCCGAGTTCGTTGGCAAGCGTAGGCTGATACCCTACCGCCGACGGCATTCTTCCGAGCAACGCGCTTATTTCGTTACCTGCCTGAATGTATCTGTAAATGTTGTCTACGAAAAGCAGTACGTCCTGCTTGTTGACGTCACGGAAGTACTCGGCAAGGGTAAGCCCGGTGTAAGCGGCACACATTCTCGCGCCCGGAGATTCGTTCATCTGTCCGAAAACGAGCGAGGTGTTTTTAAGAACGCCGCTCTCGGTCATATCTTCGATCATCTCGAACCCTTCTCTGCTTCTTTCGCCGACTCCGGTAAAAATCGAGTGTCCGCCGTGCTTCGTCGCGATGTTGTAGATAAGTTCCATAATAAGAACGGTTTTTCCTACGCCCGCTCCGCCGAACAAACCTATCTTGCCGCCTTTTGCGTACGGCGCGAGAAGGTCGATGACTTTTATTCCCGTTTCGAAAATCTCCGTACGGGGGTTCTGGTCGATGAGCGCGGGTGCTTCGCGATATATAGAACGGCGTTTTTCCCCGATCTCGCCTTTGTTGTCGATGGGTTCGCCCAAAGCGTTCATTACACGACCGAGCGTGTCTTCGCCTACCGGTACTTCGAGCGGTTTTCCCGTGGAAACCACCGTCGCTCCGCGATAAAGTCCGTCGGTCGCGCCTAATGCGACGCAACGAACGACGCCGTTGTCCCTGTGCGCCATAACTTCGAACAAAACTCTCTTTCCGTTTTCTTCGTAAACGAGAATTTCTTTCTGCGCGGGCATATGATTGTCGAACTTAGCGTCCACAACCGTACCGATTATCTGAATTATCTTCCCGATATGGGTCTTCGTCATCATCTCTCAATGACCTCCGTTACTCTTTGTCTCCTGCCTTAACTCCGGAAAAACAAGAATCCATAAGTTCGCTCGTTATCTTTTCCTGACGTATGTGATTGTACTGCCGATTTAACCCCTCGACGAGTTCTTCGCCGTTCGTCGTGGCTTGCTGCATCGCCGTCATACACTTGTAGTTTACGGCGCACTCGGCAGAACACAGAGCAAAATCTATATACGCCCAAATATACTGTTTAAGTATGTTGTCTTCATCTTTCGGGTATTCCAAAATGCCTTCTTCGGATGTCTGAACGGGCACTTCTACGGGAAACAACCTTACCGTGCACGGCGTTTGTCTGGACGGATTTTTACCTTTAATCAAAGTGAACACGATATAGATCTCGTCCGTTTCGCCTTTAATAAACGAGTCGGCAAGGTAGTACGCCATATCCCTTATTTCTTCGTTTACCACGCCTTGCATAAGGTGAAGGAACCTGTTGTTGACGTGGATTTTCTTTTTGTTGAAGTACTCTCTGACGAACTGTCCCACGGCGTAAACTTTTGCGTCGGGGTCGTCGCCCACCACTTCGGCGGCATAGTCCAGTATTTTGTGGTTATAATCGCCGCAAAGCCCTTTGTCACCGGCAATAACGATATAAGAACGCTTCCCGACTTCGCGTTTAGCGGCGAGCGGAGAAGTGATCTTTCCCATTTTTTTAACCACGTCGAACATAAGCGAGAGAAAAACGCCGCTTTTTTCGAGTTTACGCTCCGCCTTACTCATTTTCGACGCGGAAACGAGTTGCATCGCGCGAGTTATTTTAACGGTTTCGCGCGCGCCGTTTATGCGGTGTTTTATATCTTGCCCTTTCATATTCTGACGCCGTACTCTTTCGTCGCTTCGAGTATTTTCTTTTCGTTTTCTTCGCTTAAAAGTCCCGTTTTTGCGATTTCTTTCGCAACTTTGGAATATCTCTTATGGAAGAAGTCGATAAATCCTTCGAGATACTTGCCTACGTCTTTAACCGCAACGTCTTTAAGCATGTCGTTCATCGCGACGTACAGTTCCACAACCGTGTCCGCCATAGAAACGGGCGCGTACTGCGGCTGTTTTATTACTTCGGTAAGACGTTCGCCTTTTTCGATAACCGCTCTCGTGGACGCGTCCACGTCCGAGCCGAAACGGGAAAACAGTACCATTTCGCGATAGTGCGCAAGGTCAAGACGGGTTTTTCCCGAAACCTTTCTCATCGCCTTTTCCTGCGCCGCGCCGCCTACTCTCGATACCGACAAACCTACGTTTATCGCAGGACGGATACCCGAGTTGAAAAGTTCTTCTTCGAGATAAATCTGTCCGTCGGTAATACTTATTACGTTGGTCGGAATGTACGCCGAGATATCCCCGGCAAGAGTTTCTATTATCGGCAAAGCCGTTATGCTGCCGCCGCCTTGTTCTTTGGACAGTTTCGCGCTTCTTTCGAGAAGTCTCGAATGGAGATAGAATATGTCGCCGGGGTACGCTTCTCTTCCCGAAGGACGTCTTAAAAGAAGAGAAATCGTTCTGTACGCGACGGCGTGTTTCGTAAGGTCGTCGTAAACGATAAGCACGTCTTTGCCGTTATACGCGAAATGCTCGGCTATCGCCGCGCCGGTATAAGGCGCGAGATACTGCAAGGGCGCGTTTTGTCCGGCGGTAGCGGCTACCACTATGGTATACGCCATCGCTCCGCGTTCTTTCAGAATTTTTATGATTTTCGCTACGCTCGACGCTTTCTGTCCGATTGCGACGTAAATGCAGGTTACGTTCTTGCCTTGCTGATTGAGTATCGTGTCTATCGCGACGGCGGTTTTGCCCGTCTGTCTGTCGCCGATGATAAGTTCTCTCTGCCCTTTGCCGATAGGTATCATACTGTCGATTGCTTTGATACCGGTATAAAGCGGCTCGCAAACTTTGCTTCGCTCGAAAATTTCGGGCGCCGGGTTTTCGATATTACGATACGTCTTGCATATAGGTTTCGCTTCGCCGTCGAGCGGATTGCCCAGCGGGTCGACCACTCTTCCGAGCAACGCTCTGCCTACGGGAATACTTACTATTCTGCCCGTGGTATACGCTATATCCCCTGCGGACGCCGTGCCGGCAAGCACGATCGCGCCGACCAGTTTCTCTTCCAGGTTAAGCGCAAGCGCGTAGTTTTCGCCGCCTAAGTACACAAGTTCGTTGTTTTTTACGTTTTTCAAACCGTCGATAAGGATAACGCCGTCGTTGCAGGACACGATACGTCCGGCAGCCTGCGCTTTGATTGCGGGAGTATATCCCTTAATCGCTTCCTTTACTTCACGGGTGATAAAATCGAAGTCGCTCATTTCAATTTACCTTTAACCGCTTTTTCCAGCGAAGAAAGTCTGCCCGACACGCTTCCGTCGAACACTTCGTTGCCGTCGAAAATGATAATTCCGCCGATAATGGCGTCGTCGACGACGTAGTTTACTTTGATTTCGCCGTACTTGGTGACAAACTCTTTTTCGAGTTCGGTTTTGCGTTCTTCGCTCAAAGGCGCGGCGGTGGTAACCGTAAGTTTAGTCATCGCCCTTCCACTCCTTGATACACTCGTCTATGAGTTTGTCGTTGTCTTTCTCGGAAAGTTCTCTTCCGAGTATTTCTTTCGCTATGCCCACCGCAAGAGAGGCGACGTCGGTCTTCGCGCCGAGTACCGCTTTTTGCCTTTCGTCGTTCGCGTCCTGCTCCGCCTGCGTGCGTATGTTTTCCGCTTCCTCTCTCGCCTCGGCAAGAATCTCTTCGCGTTCTATAACCGCCGCTTTCTTCTCTTCGTCCATTTCAAGTACGCGCTTTTTCGCTTCTTCTTCGGCGTTTTTCGCGCGTTCTTCGCTTTCTTTAACGACAAGAAGGGCTTCTTCTCTCACTTTATCGGCTTTGCCCACTTCGTCGGCGATTTCCTGTTTACGCTTGTCCATAAACTTTTTTACCGGTTTGTAAAGAAGAAAGGTAAGTCCGACGAACAGTATGACGAAGTTGGCTAAATAAAGAAGTATCTTTTGCCAACTAAGTCCCAGCGTAGCGAAAATATCCGCTCCAAACAAGTTTTCCATCGTATCTCCTTATTACAGTACGAGTATAAGCAATCCTACGACCAACGCGTAAATGATTGCGGTTTCGATAAATACCAAGCCGAGTATAAGAGTGGATTTGATTTTGGAATCCGCTTCGGGTTGCTTCGCAACTCCGTCAATTGCTTTGCTTACGGCAAACCCCATAGCGATAGCACCGGCAAGAGCCGCAAGCGCAATGGCTATACCTGCTCCGAGAGCAGCCATTCCTTCAACTGCCAATAACGATAACATTTTTTCGTCCTCCAAAAAGTTATTTTTTGTTTTTTATGAATTTTATTCCGCACTCTCGCTCGTGGCGATTTTAGCGGATTTTTTTATGCGTTTAGCCTTTTTTTGCTTCTTTTCAAGCGGTTCCGCCGCTTCTCCGAAGAACATCGACGTAAGCAAAGTAAGTATGTACGTCTGCACTACGGCGTGCATCAAAGTAAACATTACCGCAACGAATATCGGTAAAACGACGGTTTTCGACATAACGTCGAACGCAACGTAAATAAGTTCGGTCACCAGTACGCCGCCGATTATCGCGCCGAACAGACGGAACGACATACTTATCGGCAAAGAAAAGTCCTTGAGTACCCCCATCGCGCCGCGCGCCTTGTTGTAACGTATTCCGCCCGACATAATTATGCCGTACGACATAAAGCCCATCACCACGCACGCGTTGAGATCGCCCATAACCGCGCGGAATCCCAGAAGTTCGATGAGCGTTCCGAAAAACACGAAAAGCCCCGCGCTGAAAATGTACGCTCCGAGATAACCGTTGTGATACGGCGAATTGCCCTTCGCAAGGTTGTCGAAAAATCCTACCAGCGTTTCCAGCATAAGTTGGAATTTTCCCGGTACTTTTTTGAATCTCGGAATAACGAATATACGGACGATCGCCGCAAACAGCAAAAGCACGCCCGTCACTATAAGCGCAGAGTAAAACGACGGACTTACCCCTATTCCGAGAAAATCCACGTTTTCGGGGAACAACGCTTCCCGCATTATATCCCCCACGTTTTTATTAGCCGATATAATCGTTTCGTTCAAACCACGCCTCCTTACGCGTTGCGCGTGACCTCAATAAATATTGCTCTATTATATAACTACTTCTCTTTTTTGTAAAGCGTTATTTCCTTCGCGCGTTCTTAAATTTTTATTTACCCTTTTTTAACAAATAAGTCTTTATCTCGTGCGGCTCGAAAATCGGAAAATCTACCGCTTTTTCGCCGTTTTCAAGCATATCCGTTTCGTACGCGACGAACCCTTCGGGCATAACGAAACGACCCCTTGCCGCTTTGCCGAACCGTTCGTAAGCGCGTATAACCACGCCGTCGCCTTTTTCGGCGCACTTAACCGTTTCCGTAATTACACCTTCCGCTTTAACGCCGTATACGGACGGTATACAAACCTTTTCGTCGACGCACAAAGGCGGATTGACGAAATTGTACGCGTCTTTCACGACGGTCGCCTTATCCGGAGCAAACCCCACCGCGTAGGTAAAACTATGCTCGCCCCTGTCGCAGTTCTCGTCCGGAAAAGTCGGCGCGCGCAAAAGATTAAGACTGACTTCTCCGTCCTGCACTCTGTACCCGAACTTGCTTCCGCCCGCAACGAAGAAATACCCTTGTTCTTCGTCGCCTACGCAAGCGTATTTTTGTCCGCAGACTTCGTACATCGCTCTCTCTTCGCTCGTTTCCGTTTTCGTGCTTCTGTCGATAGAACCAAACTGAATATCGAAGTTCGCTTTATCCGAATATATCGCCGTTTCAAACACCGCTCTGAGCATTTTGTGCGTTTCGCTCCACCCTATTTGGGTGTCGAAATATATATTTTTGGTATCCTTAACGTATATTTCTTGTTTGATGAACGTTTTGCCGTGCACGTAAGAAGATATTATCGTCGCGCGGTCGGCAATCACTGCGAACGACGTTTTTACGAGCGTCGGCTTTTTCTTGGGTTTCGTCAGATAATCCCGTTCTATATCCCACGCGTCGTAACGCGACTTCGGATCGGAAAAAATAACGAGCGAATGGAAAACGCCGCTTTTTGCGTATTCTTTCTTTTCGATTTTGTCGTAAACCGAAGTTATTTCGCCCGTGGTTTTGCTTACCGTGACTTTCAAAAACGCGTTCTCGATATAGTCTTCGCCCGCGCATAAATACGGACTTCCGCATTTAATCGGCTCGCACGAAGAGTAGGGAGCGCAAACGGCTCGGTACGTTTCGCCGCCGCGCACGACGATTTCGTTAATCGCAAACGGCGACGGGTTGATTACGGTAAAACCTTTGCCTCCGGATAAAGATTTTATCCTTTCGTCCGCGGCTTTTTCCGCAAGCGCGCACACTTCGGCGTAGTCTTCCACGCTTTCTCTATGCACCCTTTCTATGCTCGACCCCGGCAAAATATCGTGGAATTGGTTGGTTAAAATCCGCTTCCACAGTTCGTCGCGGCGTTCGTATTTGTCGCCGGTAACCGCTTCCAACCATTCCAGAACGTGCATTTTCCGCTCGGCAAGAAGGTTATAAAACTTGTTCTTCGCCTGCGCGGTAAGCGTTCCCTGATGCGTTTCGAGATAAAGTTCCCCTTCGTAACGTGGCAACGGTTTTTTTTCGAGTTTTCGGAAAAGAGAAACCGAACTTCCCGAAACCGCTTTGGGAGCGTACTTGCCGCCCGAACGTTTGAGCATTTCGAGATGTCCTTCGCCCGGTCCGCCGCCACCGTCGCTTACGCCGTAAATAACGAGCGCGTTGCCCGCTTCTTTCTGAACGTTTTTCACGTCCGCTTTAACGAACGCCATCGGACTTGCCGAACAGCAGTACGACCCTTCGGGCGCAATATGGGCGATGACGGAACTTCCGTCCGGAGCGACCCATTCGAAAGACTGCAGCGGAAACTTGTTGTATTTGTTGCGGTGCAGTTTTATCGTCATAAAATACTTTTTGCCCACGCCTTTGAAAATTTGCGGCAAAGTCGCCGGGAATCCGAACGCGTCCGGGAGCCATACTACGTCGCTGTTCTTGCCGAAACGGCTTTCAAAATACTCTCCGCCGTATAAAAACTGTCGGATAATGCTTTCTCCGCTCGGCACGTTGCAGTCGCACTCCGTCCACATTCCGCCCTGAATCTCTATTCCGCCGCTTGCTACCGCTTTTTTTATTTTTTCAAACAAACCGCTCTCGGTTTGTTCCACCCATTCGAACATTTGCGCCTGACTTGCGCCGAAAACGAAATCGTAGTCATTAAGGTACGTTACTACGTTGGAAAACGTGCGCACCGCCTTGCGTTTCCCTTCACGGATAGGCCACTTCCAGGCAAGGTCGAGATGTCCGTGTCCGACGGCGGTATACTCGACGCCTTGGGTTTGCTTTTCGGCAAAAAACGGCTCGAGAATTTTTCTCGCCTCGGCAATTTTGTTTTCCTTATATAAAACGTAACTGTCGTTAAACGCCTTTTTCATTTCACGAACGCCGTTTCCGTCGATAAATTTGCTTTTCCCCGAAGTCGCGACGGTAAGGAAAACGGCAAGACAGTCGTAGTAGTAATCGCGCTTTTCTTCGTTGACTACCGCAACGTCCGCTTTAATGTATCTCGGATTGTAGAAAAACATTCCGACGTAACCGTTGTTGCCGCAGTCGAGTTCGATATTTATCCGCTCGCCGCCTTCCGCTTTCTCGTATAACGGCACTACCTGCTTGCCGAACAACGGTTGACCTACGTCAATGGTGGAGAGAATGGGAGTAACCGCGCAAACCGGCTCGCCGTTTACGTACGCTTCCCCTTCCGCTCCCACTTTGATTAAAGCCACGACTTTTTTGCCTTTCGCGCTTTGCGGAACGGTGCCGGTAAAACGGAACACCGAACAAGCGAATTTTTCCTTCGTCCAGTGCTTGCCCCGTCCGATCGGCGCAAAGAGAAGTTCGTCCCGTTTCTCTTTCGGAACTGGTTCGTCGGTAACCGCCGCTATGGCGTCCATTTCGGAAACCGTTTCGTATATGCCCCGTTTCATAGCCATAAGTTTGGCGAAAAACATAGGGGAAGAAAAAAACTTTTCTATCATAACGCAAGCGCTCCTTCGTGTAACGTCGCTTCCGCTCCTTTTTGGTTCGCCCGATAGGCTATGCGCTTGACGTTTTCTTCGTTGAGATTGTCAAATCCGACTTCGTCCACCCCGGCAAGAAACGCTCCGAAAAACGCGTCCCCCGCTCCCGTGGTGTCTACCGGCTCGACCGGCTCGCTCTCCGCAGTCACGAGTTTGTCGCCGAGTTTGATCATACTTCCGTCCCTGCCCAGAGTTACGCAGACGACGGGGTTTTCGAGAGAAGAAAAAACTTCGTTGAACGTCTTTCCGTACACGAGTTCGGATTCTTCTTCGCTGAACTTGACTATATCTGCTTCTTCGATTATTTTTTTGCAGGCGTCTACCGCCTTTTCGTCGTACTTAAACACGTCTTCGCGATAGTTTACGTCGAAAGAAACTTTGATTTTGCGTTTTTTGCTCTCTTTAAGCGCTTCAAACGCTATTTTTCGTCCGACTTTGTCGCTTAACATCAAAGAGCCGATATGGACTATGTCCGGGCGCACTTCGTCGAACAAATCGTCGCTTATCTCGATATGATAATCCGCGCTGTCCCTGCGAAGAAAAGTAAAATCACGCTCGCCGCTTTCGTCTATGGAAACGAACGCTATAGTCGTGTTGCGCTCTTCGTCCGTTTGTATCATACATTTTAAGGGGAATTTTCTCGCTTCCCTTTTAAGGAACTTTCCTATCGGATCGTCGCCCACTCTTCCGAGAAAAACGACTTCCGCTCCGCAAGTCGACGCGTTGACCGCAACGTTAAACGGCGCGCCGCCTATATGCGCCCTGATCTCCCCGGAATCGTTCATCACCATATCCGCCAGTATCTCGCCTATACAAAGTATCATAATGAAAACCGCCTTATATTTTGCTTATTTTATAACTCATATAATAACTTAAATCGAAAAATAAGTCAACGCACCCTTTCTTCGATAAAAGTAAAACCGACGAATTCTTTCGCCGGTCTTTGCTATAAATCTTTTTTTCCGGTAACGCTCGGTTGCGGCGGTTATTTTACGATATAAACCGTCGAGCCGTAGGGGGGAAGTTCGTAGTGGATTTTACCTTCCGTAGAGAACTTCGCGTCCGACCACATATCCGAGCAAACGTACTCTTTTTTGTCCGCAAAACCGACGTACTCGTCGCCGATAAGTTTGCGTAAATCGAACGAACCTTTTTTCTTGTATGCGGAGCGGTTAAAAATACATATCGCGGTGCCTTTCGACAAGGGTTTTGCCAGAACGTCAACGCAGATTCCGTGGCGTACTCTCTTGCACGCTTTGCCTTCGTCGTCCTGATTTATCGCAATCATTTTTTCGTTGGTCACGATTTGCAAAACGAGATTGCTTTCGTCCACCGTTCCGTCTTCTTTAACGAACTTTCTTAAATCGTTGCCTAAAATAAGCGGAGCGTTCATCATACACCACAGATTGAAATGGCTCTTGTTCTGATCGTAGGTCAGTTTGCCGTTGCCGACTTCGAGCATATCGGGGTCGTTGTATCCGCCCTTAACCGAGTACTTATAAAGTCTTACGGTATGGTCGTAAATCATAGTCATCCACCACCACCACGGTCTGATGTCGGGAGTGGTTCTCCACTGATTGCCTGCGGTCGCGCCCCACTTGTACGGGCGGTTGAATCCCCATTCGCAAATCGAATAAGTAATGGGTTTTTCGGGAGTTTGGGTTTCTTCACTCACGCGCAAGGTTGCCCTTTTAAGCATTTTGCCCATATTGCGGTATTGAAAAACGTAACCGTCGGAAGTCTTTTCGATAGGATTGTATAACTTGATTATGTTGTTTCCTTTTTTGAGTTTAACCACGGTCTGAACTCTTGCGGTATTGTTGAACTTTTTGCAACTCGGCACGACGATTAAGTCGGGGTATTCGGAGTTCGTTTCCACTGCGATAAACTTTTCGTATTCGCCGTGTTTTTTCGTCGTGATATTGAGCGCGTACTCGCCGTCTTCGGGTGCGTCCACCGCGTCGAAAATTATAATTCCGCCGTTGGCGTCCAGTCCTTTAACGAACGAACCGCACGGCATTTTTTCGTCTTTAACAACCGTCGCTTTTCCGCCGAGAACCGCGTCTTCCGCTTTAAGTTCGATTTTAACGGAAGGAGAACCGATTTTCATAAGTTCGATCGTGCTTACGAGCGGCGCTTTTTTCGAATATGCGTGGTGATGGCAAAAATCGTACTTGAAAAATTCCGCTCCCCATTTCGCTATCGTGTACGCGTCGCGTTCTTCGTTGCCGAACCCTGCCGGCAAGTCTTCGCAGGTAAGCGTGCCGTTACTGCTGTATAAACCGACTTTAAGCCCCATATCGTTGATCTTTTTAATCAAAGCGGGAGTTCCGTGCGGAAACCGAACGAGGTCGCCCTGCAAATTGCCGTCGGCGTCGCGCATCGAAGAATGCCAGTTATCGTCGAGATTAACGAACTTATACCCCTTGTCCGCAAGCCCGGTTTTTATAAGCGCCTCGGCTATCCGCGTGATTTTTTCTTCGTCGATGTTGTTGCGGAAACAGTTCCAACTCGACCACCCCATCGGCGGTTTGGTAACTCCGTTGTCGTACGGCGGTTCGTCGTAAACGTTTCTGCCGCGCCTATGCGGCGTAGTCAACTGTCGAATGTAACATAGATTGCAATTTTTTTCGCTCATTTCATCCACTTCCTTATATTTTTTCGTATTTTTTCGCTCGATGTTCGGCTCCGAACACGACAAACAAACAGTTTATCTTTCGGGGCGGTTTTGCGACTTAATCATTACGTCGTGACTGCCGCCTTCAACGATACTCGTAGCGGAAACAAGCGTTATTTTTGCGTTTTTCTGCAAATCGGGTATGTTGGTTACGCCGCAGTTGCACATAGTGCTTTTGACTTTATAAAGGCTCTTGTTTACGTTGTCTTTCAGACTGCCCGCATAAGGAACGTAAGCGTCCACGCCTTCTTCGAATCCGAGCGTGTTTTTGCCGCCGAGATCGTAGCGTTGCCAGTTACGCGCGCGGTTACTTCCTTCGCCCCAGTATTCTTTGACGTAAGTTCCGTTGACGTTGAGTTTGGTGGTGGGGCTTTCGTCGAAACGAGCGAAATAACGGCCGAGCATAAGGAAATCCGCGCCCATAGCGAGAGCGAGCGTCATATGGTAGTCGTGGACTATGCCGCCGTCCGAGCAGATAGGAACGTAAATACCCGTTTCCTTAAAGTATTCGTCTCTTGCTTGCGCAACTTCGATAAGAGCGGTCGCCTGACCCCTGCCTATACCTTTTTGTTCACGCGTTATACAAATGCTTCCGCCTCCGATACCCACTTTTACGAAATCCGCGCCTGCCTTTGCAAGGAACAAAAATCCGTCTTTGTCTACGACGTTGCCGGCGCCGACTTTAACCTTTTCTCCGTACTTTTCGCGGATAAAATCTATCGTGCGTTTTTGCCAGATCGTATAGCCTTCGCTGCTGTCGATACACAGTACGTCGGCTCCCGCTTCGACGAGTTCGGGCACCCTTTTTTCATAATCCAGCGTGTTAATACCTGCGCCTACGAGATAGCGTTTCTGATCGTCGAGCACTTCGAGCGGATTTTCTTTATGTTCGGAATAGTCTTTTCTGAAAACGAGATAAACGAGTTTTCCGTCCTTGTCCACAATGGGGAGTTGGTTAAGTTTATGTTCCCAAATTACGTCGTTCGCTTCGGCAAGGTTGGTGCTTATCGGAGCGGTGATCAGGGATTCTATGGGGGTCATAAACGTAGAAACTTTGGCATCCGGCGTCATTCTGCTTACGCGGTAATCTCTGCTTGTGACCAGTCCGAGCAGAACGCCGTCGCATTCGCCGTTGTCGGTTACGGCAATCGTGGAGTGACCCGTTCTTTGAACGAGCGCAAGCACGTCTCCGAGCGTACTGTCGGGCGTAAGATTGCTGTCGCTCACGACGAACCCTGCTTTATGATTTTTTACCCTTCTTACCATCGCCGCTTCGCTTTGTATCGACTGATTGCCGAAGATGAAGGACAAACCGCCTTCCTTTGCGAGTGCGATAGCGAGAGTGTCGTTGCTGACCGACTGCATTATCGCAGAAGTAAGGGGGATATTAAGCGTAATCGCGCTTTTTTCTCCTTGTCTGAACTTAACGAGCGGCGTCGAAAGATTTACTTTTGCGGGAATACAGTTTTCGTCCGTATATCCGGGAATAAGAAGATATTCGCTGAACGTTCTCGACGGTTCGTCGTAATAATGTGCCATTATTTTTACCTCCGAAACAAAAAATTCTATTTAAGAAAAAAGCAGTCCGTCGCGCATAAAATCGCTTTCAGACCGCTTTTTTATCCCTTCCGCGCTTCCGTGCGGAAAGACAAGTGCGTGTTTATTGAATTTGGTTTTTTCTCTCAGAAAAACTCTACCCGTTTCCATTATATAGATATTACACTAACCGAACGGATTTGTCAACGGAATTTCCCTTCCGCACCGTCGCCCTTTCGCGCGCGTACAATATATTAACGATACGGCCGCGAACAACCTTTTCTAAAAATGACTTGCAAAACGTTTTTGAGGGTGTTATAATTGAGGTAATTTTTTCGGAGGTAGCGTAATGGACCCTGACCCTTACAGTAGAAATTGTTTAGGTTGATACGCTCGATTTGTCCTTCCTAGCGGCAAGTCGGGTTTATATGGACTGCCATAGGAGGTTTAATATGATTTGTGTTTGCTATACGGACGCCAACACGGGACGGGTTACGAAAGTGCCCAAAGAACTCATTAACGAGAGTTCAGATTTTTCCAACAAATGGATTCAACTGATCAACCCCGACGAACGGGAAATTGATTTTATCGCCAGCAAGACCGGTATCTTTTCGGATTTTCTTAAAGCCGCGCTCGACGAAGAAGAACGCTCGCGTATAGAAAAAGAAGACGATTGCCTGCTTATCGTCGTAGACGTTCCGACAGTCGTTATGGACGAGAAAAAATCGTACTGCACGTACTCGACGATACCTATGGGTATCATTATGCGCGACGATTACTTCGTCACCGTATGTCTCGAAGACTCCCCTATTCTTCAGGAATTCGGTCAGAGCGTAAGCAAAGTCAAAGGCATTAACCTGCAAATGCACAGCAGAACCACTTTCCAACTGCTTTTCCAGATAGCCACGAAATACCTGTTCTATCTGCGCCGTATCGACAAGAGCAGCCAAAGAATACAAACGCAACTTCATAAATCGATGAAAAATAAAGAACTCATCGAATTGCTCGACATCGAAAACTCCCTCGTCTACTTCTCGACTTCGCTCAGAGCGAATTCCGCGATTATCGACAAACTCACAAGAACCAGTCTTATAAAGAAACACGAAGAAGATCAGGACTTAATCGAAGACGTCGCTATCGAAAACAGCCAGGCAATCGAAATGTGTAACATCTACCGTGACATTCTCAGCGGAACGATGGACGCCTACGCTTCGGTCATCAGCAACAACCTTAACATCGTAATGAAAGTCCTTACTTCCATTACCCTGATTATCTCCGTCCCTACTTTGATAGCGAGTTTGTTCGGAATGAACCTGGACGGAATTCCCGGCTCGAAAAACGCGCCGTGGGCATTCGGCGTCGTGTCCGGCGTATCCTTCCTGACCGCGGGGATCCTTGCTTGGATACTGAAAAAGAAAAAACTTATGTAAAAAAAATTCCCTTCCGCACCGCCGGAAGGGTTTTCTTTATTAACCGCAATAACAAAACCGATCGCTTTTCTTAAACGACAGAATAATCAGTCGGTAATATATTTCGGACGTTTGCGGTATTCGAGCGGCGTACAGCCTATATGCTTTTTGAAAAGTTTGTTAAAATATCCGCAATCGGCGTAGCCGACTTCCACGGCGACGGCAACGACGGTAAGGTCGGTTTTTTCCAGCAAAGAACACGCTTCGTCCATTCTCAGCCCGATTACGTACTCGCTTACGCCCACTCCGCAGGTTTCCTTAAACAATCTGCAAAAGTAACTCTTCGACAGGTCGCATAAGCCTGCCAGCATATCCAACCTTATTTCCTTGTCGTAATGCTCCCCGACGTACTTTAAGGCAGGTCTGATAATTTCGCGATTTTTTGGCAAAATCATATCGTTTTTTACATTTATTTCACTCACGCGAAAAATCGGTTTTTCGTTGACGTCAACTTCAAAAACCACTAATTTTTTGCCCCTACTCAGCGCGTCGTATACTGCGTTAGGGCGTTCTAAAAAAATTTTTCCCATAAAATAACCTTAATGCCTTTTCGTTATATGTCAATATATTACCATATAAAAATAAGATTGTCTAATGAAATCGGCTATACGAATAGTTTATAATGATAGTAACGGCGCGAGAGTGCCTACTTACAATAAAAAAACATTTCAAAAGGAGATTTTTAATTTATGAGAAAAGCATTTATCTGCCCGACCAAGTACGTTCAAGGCGAAAACGAATTACTTAACTTAGGTTATTTTGTAAAGACTTTCGGAAAAAAGGCTTTGCTTATCGCCGATCCGTTTGCGTTGGGTCTTGTTAAGGACAAACTCGAAGAAACCCAAAAGAGATACGGGATTGAACTTATCGGTTGCGGAGATATCTTCAAAGGCGAATGCTCTCGTAACGTAGTCGCTAAACTTCAGGCGTTTGCCAAAGAAAACAAATGCTCCTGCACGATCGGTCTCGGCGGCGGAAAAGCCATCGACACGTCCAAGTGCGTTGCTGCAGGCAATCCTCTTATCATTTGCCCGACCATAGCGGCGACCGACGCTCCTACTTCTCACAGCGCGGTTCTTTACACCGACGATCACGAATTCGACGATTACGCTTACTTCCGTCAGAGCCCCAGTGTGGTTCTCATCGACCTTAACGTTATCGCGAACGCTCCCGCTCGTTTCCTCGTATCCGGTATGGGCGACGCTCTTTCCACTTACTTCGAAGCGCGTGCAAACGTTAAATCTTACAGCAACGTAAACGCGGGACTTCCCTGCGGAGCAAACCGTAAAAAAGGCACTCTGCTCGGCTACGGCACCTACACTGCGGCTGCTTTGGCAGAACTTTGCTACAAGAACCTTATTTCCGACGGTTACAAAGCGAAAGTCGCTTGCGAAAACAACTCGATTACTCCCGCTTTCGAAAAAATCGTAGAAACCAACATTCTTCTTTCCGGTCTAGGATTCGAATCCGGCGGTCTTGCAGGCGCACACGCTATGCACGACGGACTTACCGTAGTACACGACATTCACCTTAACAACTTCCACGGCGAAGTAGTCGCGTTCGGCACCATTTGCCAACTCGTACTCGAAAACAGCCCCGAAGAAGAACTTTACGAAGTACTCGACTTCTGCGACACCGTAGGACTCCCCGTTTGTCTCGAAGATCTTATGACCAACAAGAAGACCGGCGAAGTTGCGAGAACCGAACTCACCGAAGAAGAATTGAAGGCTGTAGCGGCTAAGACCTGCATCCCGGACGAATCCATTCATAATATGCCCTTCCCCGTTACCGAAGAAATGGTAATCGCGGCTATCAAGACCGCCGACAAGATCGGTCGTGCTTACAAGGGACTTGACGACTAGTTTTTAATAAGAAAAAACAACGACTTGGTCGGGAGCGTTTCGTTCCCGACTAAACTCAGTATTAAGGAGATATCATAATGAAAAAAATAATGAACACCCCCGAAACCTTCGTATACGATATGTGTCACGGTCTTGCGAAGGCTCATCCCGAACTCGAGTTCGTCGAAAAGTTCAAAATCGTAAAGAAAGTTGAAATAAACGACGAAAAAGTCAGCCTTATTTCCGGCGGCGGTTCGGGACACGAACCCGCTCACGCAGGTTTCGTAGGTAAGGGTATGCTCGACTGCGCCGTTTGCGGCGACGTTTTCGCTTCCCCCAGCCAGGTACAGGTCTACAACGCGATTAAAAAATGCGCTACCGACAAAGGCGTGCTTCTCATCATAAAGAACTATTCCGGCGACTGCATGAACTTTAATAACGCTATGGCGGACGCGCAGGACGACGGCATCAAGGTAGACGCTGTTTACGTAAACGACGATATCGCCGTTAAGGACAGTCTTTACACCGTCGGAAGACGCGGCGTTGCCGGTACCGTTCTCGTTCATAAATGCGCAGGCGCGGCGGCAGAACAAGGTAAAGAACTCGAAGAAGTTAAAGCCGTAGCCAACAAAGTTATCGAAAACGTAAGAAGTTTCGGCTTTGCGTTTACTTCTTGTACCGTTCCCGCGGCAGGTCATCCGACGTTTGAAATCGGCGACGACGAAATGGAATTCGGCGTAGGTATCCACGGCGAACCCGGACGTTTCCGCGAAAAGATCGACTACTCCAAAGGCTCGTTCAGCGACGATCTCGCAAGAAGAATCGTAACCGACCTCGAAGAAGATCTCAAACTTAAAAAAGGCGAAGAAGTCGTTCTTTTGATTAACGGTTTCGGCGGCAGCCCGCTGCAAGAACTGTACATTCTCAACAACTCCGTCAACAAGGCTCTCGAAGCGGACGGTATCAGGATCCACCGCACCATCGTCGGCAACTTTATGACGTCCATAGATATGGCGGGCGCGTCCATAACCGTACTTAGAGTTGACGAAGAACTCAAAAAACTAGTCGATTATCCCGTAAACACTCCTGCTCTTACCTGGGGCGGCGCGATGAACGAACAAGCGGCAGCGGCGGTCGAAGCAATGCAGGCTATCGCGAAAGCGCTTAACATCACCCCTGCCGCTGCGGCGGCTCCCGCAAAAAAAGCGGCTAAGAAAGCAGTCGAAGAAGAAGACGCAAACGCAGTATACGAAGTAGAAGGCACCCCGGCTATCGGCGAAACGATTAACACCGCCGCTTTCGTAAAAATCGTAGAAAAAATGGCGGACGTCATTATCGAAAACGAAGTTCCTTTCTGCGAAGCGGACAAAATGGGCGACGGCGACTTCGGTATGAGTATCGCAAAAGGATTTAAGCAACTCAAAGCCGACTGGGCTACGAGAAAGAAAGGCGATATCGGTCAGTTCCTCGTAAGTTGCTCGGAAATCATCAAAGAATACTGCGGCGGCGCAAGCGGTCCTATCTGGGGCTCGGCGTTCAAATACGCAGGTAAAGCAATGCTCGGCAAGAAAGAAGTTAACCTTACCGACGTAGCGTTCCTGTTCACGGAAGCGAACAGAGGCGTTTACGAAACCGGCAAGAAGAGTTTCGGCAAAGGCGCGGACATCGGCGACAAAACGCTCGTAGACGCTCTCAAACCCTGCGCAATCGCTCTTACCAAAGCGGCAGAAGAAGGAAAGAAACTTCAGGAAGGTCTCGATCTCGGCGCGAAAGCGGCTCACGAAGGCGCAGAAGCGACCAAATCCCACGTTGCTACCCTCGGCAGAGCCGGCACCGTAGGCGAAAGAAGTATCGGCTATCCCGACGCAGGCGCACACGGACTTGACGTAATCTTCAACGAACTCGCTAAGTTCATCAAAAACTTCAACTAATCCCATCACGTTATAAACCAACCGAAAACGGGTTGCCGAAATGTAACCCGTTTTCCGTAATAACTCTTTTTTCGTAATGATTTATAATTCGTTTCGGAATAATTTCTTGCTTAATTCGTTTCGTAATAAAGTAGTCATTATACGACGACGGCGGGCGACTTATCGTCGCTCGCCGTCGTATTTCCCACCCTAAAATAAATATCGTATTTTTTTCGTTTTATTTTACTTCGAATTCGTACGTTTTTTCGCCGAAATCTTCGTTATCGAACATAACCGTATACCTGATATAAGTTTTTCCGTTTTCCACTCTTACGGTAAACGTACCGTTTTTCGTTTCGGACTCTACTTCTCCGCAATCACGGCAGGTCTTGCTTGCAGTGCATACGAGAACGTTCCCTTCCCACGAGTATTCGTATTTAACTTCGCCGAACTCGTGCCTTGGCGAAATATCAACGGTTTTACCTTCGGTACGCTTCGTCCCGTCGGAAAATTCAAACTCTGCGGTAATCGTTCTCTTGCCGTCCGCGGTACAGGTTTTTTCTTGAGTAACTTCGCTCTTAACTCGTTTCGCTTTCTTTTCTTCGATTAACTTTTTACACGCGGCGCAGTATTCTTTCCCGATACATTCCGAGTCGTCGGCGCTCCATTCGTAAGTAACGTTCCCTACGCTGTGCCCTTTTCTCTTGACGACTTCGTTTTTCACTTGCTCGACGAATCCGGCTTTAACGAACGACGCCGTAACCTGCGCTTCCCCGTCTTCTTCGCAAGTCGCCGCTATTAACGTTCTGCGAGTTATTATTGCGTCTTCGCTTACGGTTTGTTGACAAGCGGAACAGGTTTTCTTTGCCGTACAAGCCGAATCCCCTACTTTCCAGATGTACACCGCTTCGGAATAATTATGTCCGCCTCTTGACTGCAAAACTTCTTCAACCGTTTGCGTTTTTGCGTTTTCGAACTTCGCAACGTACTTTATATAACCGTCTTCGACGCAATCGGCGTCTTTTCTGTTAACCGTTACTACGGCGTTCTCCGTGTCCGAACTTTCGCAATGCTTGCACTTAACGACGGCTTTACACTCAGAACGATCGCTTGCCCAGGTATATTCGGGGTTTTCGTAATCGTAGTAGTGACTTTTGGGAATAACCGTCGTTTTCACCTGCTCCGAAAAATCCTTGTCTTTGAATTCGGCGTGATATTCGCCTTTTCCGTCAACGGTACAAGTCTTTTCGCCGATAACGATCAATTTACCTTTCGCGGTTTCTTTTTTCGTGTTCGTGCAATTTATACATCTTCTTTCCGCCGTACAGGCGTCACCGTTCCATTTATAGATTATCGCACCGGTAAAAACGTGCTCTTTTTTCGCCGTTTGAACGCTTTTCGTCTGTTTTACAAACTGTCCGTCCTTGAATACTGCGTTGTAAACAACTTCTCCGGCACGAAGGCAACTTGCTTCAGTCCTGCGGCCTACGGTAGATTTAACCGTTTCTTTAACGACGTCGCCGCACAAAGAACATTTTTTAGTCGCCGTACAAGACGAGCAATCGCTTGCCCAATCGTATTTCGCCACTCCGTACTCGTGCGTAAGTTTTGTGACGTTCAAAGTTTTTTCGAACTTGTTAAAAGTGTTTCCGCCAATTTCGACGGTAGCGGTCAATTTCTTTTTCCCATCGTGAAAACACGTCGGTTTTGCAGTAATTTCTTCCTTGACGTCTGCTTTTTCCGTAATTTTTTCACCGCAAATCGCACAAGCAACAGTCACCGACGCCGTTCCGTCTTCGTTCCAGTCGCAATGCGCCATAGTGAACTCGTGCACCGAGCATTTCCCGGTACAACCGATTAACGTCCCGACGGTCAAAATCAGGCAAATTGCCAAAGTAAAAAACAATATCCTTTTTTTCATTTTAATTATCCTCCGCCGATTGTTGTTTTATGCGCAACGCTTAAAACTCGAACTCGCTTTCGGACTCGCCGTCTGCGCCCGAATTATCATTCTTCGCAACGTTGGACATATTGATTGCCCCTGCCACAAGTTTTTGCCAGGAATAAAAATGTCTTTGCGATTTGCTCATAAGACCCGGATCTTCTTCTTTCATTTGTTCGACTATATAAGCCGCTTCCGCAAGAAGTTTCATATCTTTATGCTCGAAATTCTTTTGTTTGGATTTTTGCAAACAACCGCCCCAAACCAAAAATACTATTGTCAAAATCAAAAATAAGACAGCGAAAACGATCAATCCGCTCGATAAAGCCGCCGGCAACTTTTCAATAACGTTGTTAACAAATCCAAGCGGCGCAGTATCTACGTCGTAAAGAACGTAATATCTGTAATACTCGCTACTTTCGTCTTCGGGATCAAGATACGCTTTCTCTACTCTGAGTATTTTAACGTTACCGCCTTCGTCGCGAGTAAGTTTCTCGGTCAACGTTTCAAGTTCGACGTTTACTAATTGACCGTTTTTATCGATTTTGTATGCTTTAGTCAAACTTCCCGGCACGGTAACAACGGTTCCGGTTTCTTCGGCATCTTTATTTACGTCGCTATCCATTACAAAATACTGATCGCCGTAAAAAAGCATACCGTTAATTTTAAGTCCGATATCGTTAAAAACGTTTTGGATTTTAGAAGTGGCGTTATATTCCGCAACAGTAGACGGATATTTAGGCACGAATGTAAAAACAACGCAAAAAACGGTAAGTAAAAGAAACAATACTCCAAGAAAAATTAAAAGTCCCGCTCCCTTTCCGTATTTTTTCGTTCTCGATATGCACTTAATGTACTCGTTTTCCAAGGCTACGAGTTTATCGGAATAGCCGAAACGCTTCTTTCTTCTTATCGTTTCCATATACTCGTTGTCTTGACCGGGCATCAGCACTATTCCTTTCGCTTTTCTGTCGAGTTCTTCGCTCACCCTGTTTCTTGCGCGAACCCAACCGAAATTAGTGTACTGTTCGGCAAGTCTTGACGGAACTCTCTTTTCGTCGTAGTTCTTTGCTTTTTCCATTTTGACGCCTCCTATTTTTCTGAAACTACCATTTTGGTAGTTCCGTTCTTTATAATAGCAAAGTTTTTTATGATTGTCAATATATAAAAGCAAATAAATACCGATAATATCCGCACAAACGATAAATTCAGGCATTTTTCAACGTAAAAAGGGGAAGATTAAAATACCGAAAATAAATAATCCGAGGCAAAACGATGGACGAAAAACGCAATAAACTACCCGAAAGATTGCTGCAATTAAGAAAGGAAGCAAACCTTACGCAAAAAGAGTTGGCGGAAAAACTGAATATGAACAGCGTCACGTATTTGCACTACGAAAAAGGACAAAGAGAGCCGTCTTTGGACACTTTACTCGATTTTGCCGACTTCTTTTCCGTGTCGGTCGACTTCTTGATCGGTAAAACGGATTATTGACTGAGATTGACTTTCTTACCCCGAAAACCGCTTTTCTGCAAATTTTTCATATCGTTCGCAAAAACCTGATTTCCTTTTTCATCTAATTATCGCTTTTTCGATCTCTTTTAATCTAAAACGCTTTCCCATTGCTTAACCGTTTTCTTTTCGTTTTTTCTTACGGTCAATTATTCTCTTGCTTTTCTTCTTATCCTAACGCCGCTAACGCCGCCTTTTCGCAGATATTTCTCTACGACTTATTTATAACGTCGTTTTCACACGACTTTTTATAGAACTGCTTTAATAAAATCGCTTTAATTAAACCGCACGTTTTTTGGAAAAACCGCTTGACAAAGGGATTTATGTGTTTTATAATGAATACAGACTTAGAATTATTCTAATTCTTAAAATAGAGATAGAGATGAAGAAGAACGAATTGCTGATAAAAAAGGTGCTTGACGAAAGCGGCGGACATCTTACTGCGGAAGAAGTATTTTTCGAGTGTAAAAAGCGCGGAGAAAATATTTCCCTTGCGACGGTTTATAACAATCTTAACGCATTATGCGAAGAAAAGTTAATTCGAAAAATTCCGTCTGCCTGCGACGGCAAGGACCGATACGACAAGGTGTATATGCCTCACGGGCATTTGATTTGCGAAAAGTGTCACAAAGTGAGCGATTTTTTCAGCGACGAGATAGGAAAGACCATTTTATCTGTAACGGGAATTTCGCCCGATTCTTACGATTTGAACGTATACTACGTTTGTCCGGATTGTGCGACGAATTCGATCCCCACGGAATACAATAAATAAAGAATAAAGGAGAAAAAAGATGGAACTTAAAGGAAGTCAAACCGAAAAGAATTTACAAACGGCATTTGCCGGCGAAAGTCAGGCGCGCAACAAATACACCTATTTTGCGTCCGTCGCTAAAAAGGAAGGCTACGAACAAATAGCGGAAATTTTCCTTAAAACTGCCGAAAACGAGAAAGAACACGCCAAAATGTGGTTCAAAGAACTCGGCGGATTAGGTGATACCGCGGCTAATTTGACGGCGGCTGCTGCAGGTGAAAACTACGAATGGACGGATATGTACGACGAATTCGCAAAGGTTGCCGAAGAAGAAGGGTTTAAGCAAATCGCCGCAAAATTCCGTATGGTTGCCGCTATCGAAAAAACGCACGAAGAACGTTATCGCGCACTTTTAAGCAACGTCGAAGCGAAGGCTGTTTTCGAAAAAAGCGAAATCACCGTTTGGGAATGTCGCAACTGCGGACATATCGTGATCGGCAAAAAATCCCCTACCCTTTGCCCCGTTTGCGCCCATCCGCAAAGTTTCTTCGAAGTAAGAAAAGAAAATTACTAATTACCTATATATATTTGTCAAGTATAATAATCAATATAAAAGCGGCGTTTTGAAATGACCCCAAATGTTAGTAATTCGTGGGGAATTTTACGGGTAAGGAGTTTAGTTCCTACCCGTTTTTCGTTCCCTTACGCCGTTTTAATGCGGCGGCTTTTTGCCTCAATTCAGAAAAGAAATTCAACGCTCTGCCCCTCACGTCCATAACCTCAAAAGTTTCGATTTTGTCTTTCCACGTTATATTTTTCATAGTCACACCTTTCAATCGCTTAAAATTTGTCCGTCCACCGATACGGTTACCACCTGCCACGGAATGAATTTTCCGCTTCTTATGAGTGCGTTTTTCACCGCCTGTTCGAGCCCGCCGCAACAAGGAACTTCCATACGGACGATCGCCACGCTCTTTACGTCGTTTGCCGTCAGAATTTCCGTCAGTTTTTCGCTGTAATCCACGCCGTCCAATTTCGGACATCCTATAAGCGTGATTCTTCCTCTCATAAACTCGTCGTGCATAGCCGCATAAGCATAGGCTGTGCAGTCCGCCGCAATCAGAAGTTTCGCTCCGTCAAAATATGGCGCGTTTACAGGAACAAGTTTTATCTGGCAAGGCCATTGCACAAGTTGAGAAACGCTTTCTTTTGAAGTTTTTTCTTCGACGGGACGGGGCGACATCTGTCTCATTCTGCTCCCGGGGCAACCGCCGTGAGCGTGCGTATGGTCGTGCGAGTGCGTATTTTTATCCCCTTTTTTCTTTTTGTTTTCCATGGCCGCCGCTTCGTCGTACTCTGCCGCTTCTCTTTCCACAAATTTTATCGCTCCCGTGGGACACGTCGGCAAACAATCGCCGAGTCCGTCGCAATAGTCGTCTCGCAGAAGTTCCGCTTTGCCGTCAACCATTCCTATTGCGCCCTCGCGGCAAGCGTCCGCGCACGCACCGCAACCGTTGCACTTTTCTTTATCTATCTCGATAATGCGTCTTATCATCTTTTTTACCTCCGATTCTTGACTTTACAATTCGATTATACTATAATCGTAAATGAAAATCTGTTGTTTCAACAACAAAAAACGGGGTTTTTATGAAACTATCCAACACGCAACTTTTCCGTGGAATAGAAGAAACGGAAATAGAATCGCTACTTGGCTGCTTTGAAACGAAAGAAATCGCATTCAAAAAGGGAGAATACATTCTGAAAGAAGGCAATCCGACGGAATATATAGGCATCGTGCTTTCGGGCGCGGTGATAATAGAACTCAGCGACGTGTGGGGAAACAACAGTGTGATAAGTCGCATAGGCGTTGGCGGTACCTTTGCCGAAGCATTTGCCTGCATACCGGGAGAGCCGATGACGGTCAACGTCCTTTGCGCAGAGGATTCGACGGTGCTTCTTGTCAGTATGCGTTGTATTTCACACCCGTGCTCGCGTACCTGCGCCGCTCACACAAAACTGATACAAAATCTGCTTTCTCTTTGCGCCGAAAAAAACCTGCGACTTTCCCAAAGAATGCTACACACTATGCCCAAACCGATCAGACAACGGCTGCTTTCTCTTTTTTCGGAATACATCAAAAAAACGGGTAGTTTTTCCTTCGACATCCCTTACAGCCGTCAACAACTTGCGGACTATCTCAACGTGGAACGCAGTGCGCTTTGCAACGAGTTGTCCAAAATGCAGAGAGACGGCATAATAAAATACGACAAAAATCATTTTGTCGTCGATGCCGCCGATGTCTTGTGAAACCTTACCGCAAAACAAGGATTTTTATAGATAAAAAATTATTCCCTTTGTTTTTGCGGTAAGGCTTTCCTTTTTAATCTTTGACCGTGCCGTATGTCCAGTCGTTTATGCCGCCGAAATCATAGACGCTTACGTAACCGAGATTTACCAACTTTCTTGCCGCCTCTTCGCTCCTTCTTCCGCTACGGCAGTACACGAGAATAACCGCATTTTTGTCGGGAAGATTTGAGGGTGGCTCGCTGCCTATCGTTTCGTTTGGAATAAGAACGGCGTTTTGAATATGCCCTTCGTCATATTCGCTTTGCGTGCGCACGTCCACAATTACGACTTCTTGCGTATTCATCATTTCATACGCTTGCTCGGCGGTTATTTTGCGATATACGCCGACTCTTTCCCAGCTATAATTATACCGGAACGCCAATGCTTGCGACTGAACGGCGTCCTTCGTTGCCTTTTGCCTTACGAGGAAAACAAAGCCTTTTACCTGCATTTCATCGTTTGGCATAAACTCCCAGACGTGGGATTCTTGCAGATTCAACATCGAAGTCCACCCGTACACCGAAGGTTTTCCTTCGTTTTCTTCCTGCTCCAAAAAACTACCATTAACGGACTTTCCTCCGTCATCATGGGTTTTCAGATATTTTTCGTTGTACGGTATCACCTTGTATTCCAGCCCGAAACCCGCAACCGTTGCTTTTTCCTCTTCGGTCAATTCCCTTATTTAATGGCGGTACATTTTCTCGCTCTCGTCCCAAGTACTTGCAGGAACGCCTATTTTCACAACGCGCGGATTGCTTTTGTGGTAATAAAACACGAACCTGTTTTCGTCTTGCTCGGTCGAAGAGAACGTAGGAGCCGAAGAATCAACGTCTCGGCTAAACCGGCAAACAGCACTCAAAGAAATTGCATTCTGCTGCTTAGATTTCAAAGTGTAGGTCTTTTGCTCGGACGCGGCGCTCGGCTTGTAATAGTAATTTTTAGGCGTGCGCACGGATACGGTTATCGTCGTCCTCGGCTGAACAAGTTGTCCGTCTCCTGTCCTATATTCTGTTATGTTTGTGTATTCTTCTTCGTAAAACGAATAGAGAATATTGTAAATTCCGTTGCCGGGCGTTGTTTCAATCGAGTTGTTATGAGAACAGATATGCCAATTACCGCCGTTTACGGAAAACTCCAATTGTTGAGCTGCGTCTTTATCCTGTAAATAATTGCCGAGATTTCCCACTTCAACCCATACGGTTCCCCTATAATCCTGCCAAATCTCTTCGATCGTAGGGGTTATCTCTCTGTCTTTCAAGTTTCTTTCACATGCGGAAAGCATCGCAAACGAACAAAAAATCAGTGCGATCGCCAGACAAACACTTAAAACTCTCTTTTTCATAGCGAAAACCTCCGTTTTTTTACTTTTATTATTTTGTCTTGAATACTGCGAGCAGGTCGGCAAAGGATTTCTTTTTAATTGACGGAACAATAAAAACCGGAATTATTTAAGATAATACGTTATCGTTCCGCTCGTTTCGTCCACGCCGTTCTTAAATACCGTCTTGCTTACGTTTATTTTCCGTCCGTCCACCGTGTACGTTATACCGCCGATAAACTCGGTGTAGATATTGACGGTGGTAAGGTTTTCGAACAGAACGCAATTCCCGCTTAAAAACTCGACGGTCGACTTGCCACCGGGCCGATGCACGTTAAGGGTGGTCAACTTATACCCCGTCAAAGTATTCCTATTAGCGCCGAAAATGCCTGTTATATCGGCGTAACTATCGTAAGGCAAAGTTAGTTCGGTAAGATTTTTACAGCCCGCTAAGGCGTAATTTTCTATCCCGGTAACGGTTTTAGGAAAGATTATTTTATTAAGACCGCTCAAATCAGCGAACGCGTACGAAAAGATATAAGTGTACCCCGACGGAACGTAGATATATTTTATTTTCGCCGCGTATTCTTCGCCGAGAGCGTCGAAAACCTTGCCGAGAATCGCTTTCACGTCGAACTCGGACGAAGAGGAACGGCCTTGCAACGGCAATCTCATTCTGCCGTCATTGTCGTCTATATACTTCTTGAACTCTTCCGTTTTTTTCGGGTTTATTCCCTTGATTGCCCAACCGCCACGATTAGACAACGAAAAGGTAAAATACGACGACGGTATCTCTTTCACGTTACCGCAACCTTCTCTCGTACACACGAACGCTTCTTCGTCGTAGTCGTGGCGAGGTTCGTACCAACTATCTATTTCTTCGCCGCAAAGGGTACACGATACCGTCGCTTTGACGGTACAGTTTTCGGCGTTTCTTTCGCCATATACGGCGGCTCCTCTTTTATGATTGTACGGAACCACGGGAATAGTTTCCGTCGTACGCCTATTGCAATAAAGACACTTTTTCGCGTCCACGCCCGTAGACGAGCAGGTGGCTTCGACGAAAAATTCTGAGTCTTTCTTCATACTGTGCGACTGCGTCTTATAAAAAACGTCCTTATGACACCTTGCGCATTCTCTATACGCATAATAACAGTAGTTTTCGTCCGAATTATCCCTATAATCGTACTTCATTTCCGTGCCCGCAGGGAAACGATGGTTTAGTTTTTCCGTGACGTCCGTCTTTGTCTCCCCGCACCCGGAACATACCGACTTAACGTATCCCGGCTCTTCGCAAGTAGATTCTTTACTTTCCGCTTCTTCATAATTATGGGCGGACAAGCCTAATTTTTCGGTAACTTCGTAATCGCAAAACTTACATTTCTTTACCCTTTCGCCGAAAGCGGTACAGGTAGATGCAGTCTTTATTTCCCACGTGCCTAATTCGTGTTGCCTTATCGGTATAACGAACTCTTCTTTATGCCCACATACGGAGCAGATCTTGCTTTCTTTGCCTTGCTCGTCGCAGGTGGCTTCTTCTTCGACAACCTTTTTGCCGAAATCGTGTCCTTTACTCTTCAATACGAACCCGCTCTTTTCGTACCCGCAAACGGCGCATACCTTTTTGCCCGTTCCGTCTTCGGTGCAGGTAGGTGCGGTTACTTCTATAACCTCCCCGAATTCGTGGTTGTTTCCGCAACGGTTGTTCCCGAAAAAGTCGCACGCAGAAAGGACGGCTGCTACGCACGCCGCTATCGCAACGGTTATAAAAATAAGAATTGTTCTGTGTTTCATTTTACCTTTATTACAACTTTATGTTTGGTTTCTTTTACCTACTCCGTAAACAACAAAAAACAAGGCTTCATTCCCGACGTTTCGCGAACTTTTTTCTTTCGGCGTAAGCTTGTTAAAGACGTTCGCCGCTTTTTGCGCTCTATTCGGGGCGTAGATTAGTCGGTGCGTTTCGCACAAGTTGCCGTGTTTTTCTGTCTGCACGTGTCGGGAGCAATCGCCTTGCTCCGCTTGCTTGTTAGTTGATTTATGTCTTGTCAGTATTTGTTATTGTTTTATCTGTCTTTTGCTTGTAAATTATGCCTCTTTTCCGTTCGGTTTTTCAACCGCTTTCTTTATCTTTATGGATATATTATACCATATTTTGGCGTGAATTTCAACCTATAACGACCGATATATTGTGAAATTTGCTTCTTAAACAAAACACTACCGCTATTTGTTGTACGCATATTTTGCTCGAAAGATCACAATAGTCGAATTCGCGCGAAAAAATCTTTATGATTTTTTTATTCTTCGTCATAGGGCTTTTTGACTTCAAGTGCAGGCTTGTCGCTTGCATTGAGAGGAGATATGACGGAAGTTTCCAATCGACTTTCTATATCCTTTCTCGTGCTTTTTGCAACGCTTCCACCATCTCTTGCCACTGCGACGTTTTCACGGAAAGTTTCGGGTCGTTTGCTTTTGGATAACGCCGTCGTAGTTACTTCGGCAAGCATATTCAAAACAAGTTCAATGTCCGTCATATTGTCTCGCAGATTTTCTTTTTTCAATCCCTTGAGTTCCTTGTATTCTCTTACGGACAATCCACTCCACGCTCTCGTCATTTCATCGGTCAAAATGGCGTATTCTTTACCTTCTTGAACTCCACGCTCTTTCCATTCGTCCGTGAGTTTTTTGCGCATTTCTATCGTTTGCAAACGCTGATTTATCCAACCTTCCGTATAACCTTTCGCACGATAAAAATCCGCTCCGCGTAGTATCGCCTTTTCGGGATCGGCTATTTCGTCAAGTCGTTCGCTACCCGCCTGTGCAAGCCACATTTTGAACGGCTCTGCCTTCGGGGACGGAATAGACTGGACAAGTCGCAAAACGCCCTTTGTATTAAGGCAGTCGGTCAATCTGTTTTTACCGTCTTTTGCCAACATTTTCAAAGCGTTACAACTTGTAACGGTTTCATTCCCTTCGTCTTTCAGCCTTTTCTTTAAGACTCGCCAATATGTTTGAGGATTAGGACTATCCGTCAAAACTTCGATTATGTCTACAACGGCAAAATACCACTCTTCTTCGTCTGCATTCCACGCCGTGCGAACTTGTTTATTCTCAAAAATCTTGATTTTATTTTCCATACGATTTTTTCCTTCTATCGTTAGATTGTTTTTATTATACCATTTTTCTTCTGTTTTTTTCAACGCCTTTTCCCCTCTTAACATCAATTAGTTTGCCGTTATTCGTAGGAAATTGATTTATTGTTTGTATTTTTATAATTACTTTTATAGAAATTAATAGCGTAAATTTCTTAACTCTTCAAAACGGAAGTCTGTTTTTTACAAACTTCCGTCAAGTTATATGTTATTACTTTTAGTTCAAAGCTTTTATCAATTTTAACAAAATATCCTTTGCGCTCGACGGCAAGATGAACTCTGCGCTTGTAGACGAGTTTGAATGATATGTTTTGACTGTCAAATTTAACTCTTTGTCATGAATGTGTATTTGTTTACTCCAATTCAAACGCGCCCGTATAAAGTCGGTAATACACACCCTTTTTAGCAATCAGCGTTTCGTGATTTCCTTGCTCGATAATACGCCCGTTTTCAAACAAACGAGAGAAATGCTGAAAAGATTGTTTGAAAAACTACCGCAAGGAGCAAGCCCGATCTTACATTCAGACCAAGGATGGTAATACCAAATGAAAGAGTTTCAAAGACAACTGAAAAAACATAACATTATCCAAAGCATGTCTAGAAAAGACAACTGCCCGGATAACAGTGTAGTTGAAAACTTTTTCGGACGGTTAAAAGTGGAGATTTTTTACGGAGAAAAGTTTCAGACAGTGGACGAATTCGTCCACTGTCTGAAAGAGTACATTAACTACCGGAACAATGAGAGAATATCTCTCAGTCTAAACGGAATGAGTCCGGTACAATACCGAACTCATTCACAAATCTAATTAATTTAATTTTTTTTCCAACTTCTGTGGTTCATAGCATTTTGGCGCCGCTTTTTAATCCGTGCTTATCGGAAAAAACTTACTTTTTCTTCTCTTCGGTTTTCCTTTCGGGAACGGCGTTCGAAGTGGTTTTTATTATCTTACGCGGACATTTTTCCACGCAGGTAAGGCACCCGGAGCATTTATCGTAATCGATTTTCGGCAAATTGTCCACCATAGTTATTGCGCCTTCGGGGCATTTTCTCGCGCACATTCCGCAGCCGATACAACCGACTTTACAGAACGAAGTAGTCTCCTTCCCTTTGCAGTGCGTACTGCAAGCGACGTAAATTTTCGCCTTTGCCGGTATCCTTTCTATGCAGTTTTTCGGACACGTCCTTATGCACGCTCCGCACGAAATGCAGATTTCTCTGTCCACTTTTGCGACTTCGTCGGTTATTTTAATAGCGTCTACGGGACAAACCGCGGCGCAGTTTCCGCCGCCCAGACACGCCGTGGCGCAAATCTTGTTTCCGCCGTGATAAACCATTCTGTTAAGGCAACCTTCGTTTCCGACGTAAGTATATTTATCGGCGGCGTTCGTTCCGCCGTTGCACTTAACCACCGCTACGGTCGGTTCTTCCGCTTCGAACGGCAGTCCGGCGATTTTTGCGATTATTCCCTTTGCTTCGTTGCTCGTGGCTTTACAGTCGGACAAACACGCTTTTCCGCAAGCCAGACTTTTGGCAAACCCTTCGCAACCCGAAAAACCGCAACCGCCGCAGTTTGCGCCGGCTAAGTTTTCCAGAATTTTAAGCACCTTTTCGTCTTCTTTTATTTTGCAAACTTTCGTCACGACGAGTATAAGCACCGCAAAAACTATCGCCAGCGCGGCGACAATTCCCAGCACCATTCCCACTTTCGCCCAGTTTACGGACGCGGCAAGTAAATCGTATATCATATCCATTCTCCTTACAGCGTAATCAGGTTAAACACGTAAAACGCCATTGCCATAAAACAAGCCGTGACCATCGTTATCGGAAAACCTTTCATCGGTTTTGCGGTATCCAAATAATCGACTTTGGTTCTCAATCCGCTAAGTATTACTATCGCTACGGTAAATCCCGCGCCTGCGAAAAGCCCGTACAAAACGCTTACGCCAAGATTAGACGCGCCGAACGACGCGATCATTGCTTTTTCGTCGATGACCGCTTCCGCCACGCCGAGAACGGCGCAGTTCGTCGTGATAAGTGGCAGGTAAATACCCATAGCGTTATACAGCGGCGGACTGAATTTTTTTATTACTTTTTCTATCATCTGCACGAGCGCGGCGATTACGAAAATAAACACGATTATTTCCATAAATTCGAGTCCGAGCGGAACGAGTACGTATGTGTAAACGGGATAGGTAATAAGGCACGTTATCGTCATTACCACGGTAACGGCAACGCCCATTCCGACCGCGTTCGACGTCTTTTTCGACAAGCCGAGAAACGGGCAAATTCCGAGAAACTGCACTACGACGAAGTTGTTTACGAACACCGCCATAATAATTACGGTAAAGAAAGTTCCCATACTATTTCGCCTCCTCGCCGAGTTGTTTGGACGCTTCGGTTAGTGCGTCCGCGCCCACGGGCGCTTCGTAGACTTTGCGGAATTGTTTTTTGCGCATACTCGATTCGATTTTCGTATAAACGCCGTTAAACAATGCTATGCAAATACCGTACACGAAGAACGCGCCCGCGCTCGAAGTAAAGAATTCTATCTTGAAATCCCAAAGCGTGACGCCGAAAAGTTGCCCCGCGCCCAGCACTTCTCTTATTATGCTCATCGCCGTCATAGCCCAGGTAAAGCCCAGACCGGTGAAAAGTCCGTCGAGTGCGGAATCCGCAACGGGGTTTTTGCTTGCAAAACCTTCCGCTCTGCCCAAAATGATACAGTTGACTACGATTAGCGGCAAATACACGCCCATCGATTCGTACAAATCCGGGATAAACTTGTCGAGCAACATTCTTACTATAGTAACGAACGTAGCGATAATCATAACGAACGCCGGTATTCTTACTTCGCCGGGAATAACTTTTCTCAGGAGCGAAATAATCACGTTGCTACAAATTAAAATGAACGTAACGGCAAGTCCCATACCTATGCCGTTCATCGCCGCCGTCGTAAGCGCGAGCGTAGGACACGTTCCCAAAACCAAACGGAAGGTCGGGTTGTTTTTCAAAAGCCCGTCGATTCCGATATTTTTTATTCTGTCGAGTTTCATCTACGCACCCCCTTAGCCTTTTTGGGCGTTAAAATACGCCGTTATCACGTTTACCGCGTTGTTGATCGCCTTCGACGAAAAAGTCGCTCCGCTTACGACGAAATCGAACTTTTCTTCCCCTTTTCCTTCGAACTTATCGAAAAAAGCGGCGTTAAACTTGCTCATAAGCGTTTGTTTTTCGTTGCCTGCAATGCTGACTTCGTCGATTCCGACGTATTTTCCGTCGGCAAAACGCGCGACCGCCCACACGGAAACCGTGCCTTGCTGATAGCCGTCGAACCCCGTCGCCTTGACGAGATAGTTACCGTCGGCGAGTTTGTACATATTGTCTATTCTGCCGTAATCCGCTTCGAAATCGAACTTGATTTCTACGTAGTCGATCTCTTTTCCGTAAATTTTCTTAATCGTGCGCATAACGCGTTCTTCGTCGGAAACCGCAAGAACGTCGTTCAATATCGCAAGCAACGCGCCCGAAACGAGCGCAATGCAAAGCAGCACGAGAATACACTTAAACGATTTGCTTTTTATAAACTGTTTTACCGTCATCGCTTATTCTCCTTTCCCTTCTTTCGCCGCTTTCTTTTCCGCATTCTTCGCTTTAACCGTTTCGATTTTTTCTTTTATAAGTTTGGTTATCGGCGTAGAACCGAACGGACGCGGACGGATATAGGCGTTAAGCAACGGCACGATTAAGTTCATCAGCAGTATCGCAAAAGACACGACTTCGATTTTCGTTCCGTACCTTAAAAGTGCGGTAATCACGCCGAGAACGACGTAATAAACGTACGCCGCCCATTTGTTGTTCGGGCTGGTTACGTAATCGGTAGCCATAAATATCGCGCCTAAAATAAGTCCGCCGCTCAGTACCGACGGCAAAAACACGCTTGCGTCTTTGCTCATAGCCATACTTATAAGCCCGGTCACGACTATATAAATAATAGGATATTGCGGTTTTATCACCTTTCTTACGGCAAGGTAAATTCCGCCTAAGATCAGGGCGAGTTTGCACGTTTCGCCTATGCAACCGGCTAGTCCCGTCCCCAAAAACAGGTCGAGATTCGATAGTTGCATACCGTTGCCGTTAAGCATATCGGTAAGGGGCGTCGCTCCGCCTACGACCGCTTCTTTTCCGCCTATCGCGCCGAACGCCGGGGCGATCCAACCGGACACCATTGCGCTCGAAAACGCGATGAACGCAAAAACTCTGCCTGCAATCGCAGGGTTTACGATGTTCTTGCCCGTTCCTCCGAAAAGCATTTTAACCACGCCTACGGCAAAAATACCGCTTAAAACGGGCACGTACCACAACTTGTATTCGAGCGGCGGCATCGTCAGCCCCAGCAAAAGTCCCGTTACTATGCTTGTGAAGTCGAACTTAGCGAGAATTTGCTTAAAACTTACTTTTTTACAAAGCAACCACACGAATTCGGTCGCAACCGCCGAGAAAATCGAAAGAACGAGCGTTACCGCCGCCCTTCCGCCGAAATAAACCAGTCCCGCGACGGTAGCCGGCACGAGCGCGATAAGCACGTCAAGCATTATGCCTCTCGTCGTCGTTTTTCTCCTGATATGCGGAGAGTCGCTGATAATTACTCTTTCCATTACTGCCCTCCGTTATTTCCCCAGTTTGGACTTGCAAAGCGTTATGCTTTGTACGAGCGCGCGTTTCGCCGGACAAACGTAAGCGCAGCAACCGCAACTTATGCAGTTCCTTACTCCGCCGATCTTCGCCGCTTTTTCGTAATCGCCTGCCTGCGTGTAAAAATCGATTTGCATCGGGAGAAGTTTCATCGGACAAACTTCCGCGCAACGACCGCAGTTAATACACGGCGTAGGTTCGTCCGCCGCCGCCGTTTTGTCGGTGAGCATTATGAACCCGGAAACCGTTTTCGTCGTGTAAACGTCCGTGCTTACCATCGCCGAGCCCATCATCGGTCCGCCGCAAACGAGCATTTTTACGTTCTCTTTTTCGCCGCAATATTGTCTTAACGCAACGAAACTCGTTCCGTTTCTTACCAAAAGGTTTTTAGGAACGACCGTTCCGTCGCCCGAAACCGTAAGCACCCTTTCGTACAGCGGTTTGTTCTTCTCTACCGCTTCGTACACAGCGTACGCGGTAGCCACGTTCTGCACGACGCACCCTGCGTCCGACGGAAGTTTGCCGACCGGCACTTTCCTTCCGGTACAACAATAAATAAGGTGTTTTTCGCTTCCCATAGGGTACGCTTTTTTAAGAACGACGGGTTGAATGTCGTCGTATTTCGAGAAAAGTTCTATCGCTTCGGGTTTGTTTTTCTCTATTCCTATTAAAACGTTTTTTACTCCGAGCGCCCTTGCGATAAGACGTATCCCCTGCGCGGTTTCGTCCGGTTTCTCCACCATAAGACGGAAATCGCAAGTAAGGTACGGCTCGCACTCGGCGGCGTTTATTATAAGCGTGTCCACGGGCGTTTTCGGACTGAGTTTTACGTCCGCAGGAAAACCTGCGCCGCCCATACCCACGATACCTGCCTCGGTGATACGATTTTTTATCGTGTCGGGTTCTCTGTCCGCAAGCGGTTCGAGTTCAGTTTTTTCGTCCAGCCCGTCGCTGTGAACTATGACGTAATCGCTAGTCGCGCCGTTCGCCGCTCTGCGCTTTTCTATCCCGGTAACCGTTCCGCTTACGCTCGAATAAATATTCGCTCCGACAAAACCGCTTTTTTTACCGATAAGCGACCCGACTTTAACGTAATCGCCTACGCCTACGACGGGTTCGGACGGCTTGCCTATGTGCTGACATAAACTTATAGCCGCCACTTCCGGAAACGGAAAAACTTCTATCGCTCTGTCACGGGCAAGCGACTTACCGTCCGGAACGTGTACTCCGCGCGAAAAAAACTTACCTTTTTTCGGTTCCAACTCTATCCTCCTTCTTTAACGACGACATTCTCTCGAAATACGTCGTCGGAATTTTCTTAATCACAAGCGTCACGGCAATTCCTACGACCGCTCCGCTCGCTCCCCCCGTAAGCAAAAGATACGGTAAGTACGTAGCCGTAGCCGTACTCTTCGTCACGAGATAAAACACCGCGCATTGCACGAGATTGTTTACCACCGCCGATATCACGCACACCGCCGTAAGACTAAACGCCTTTTTAAATACGCTTACCAAAACAACGCTTACGACGCAAGCCGCTACTCCACCCGTTAAACTGTACATTAAGGCTCCCATATTCCCTACAATCAGACACCCTAACGTAGATTTTACGATAACCAGTACGAACGCTTCGGCATTACCTAAAACGATAAGCACAAGCATAACGAACACGTTGCTGACGCCGATTTTTCCGCCGGGAACTATGAACGACGGAAAAAGATTTTCGATAGCGAACGCAACGAGCGCACCTGCGCACAACACGGAAAGGGCGGCTATTCTTCTTACGGAAAAACGGTTTTTCATAGTATCGCCTCTTCGCCGTTTTTGCCGACTATGCGCGCTTCGATTTTATGCGGCAAGCAATATATCGCCTCGCCGCCGCGCGTTATTTTACCGAACGAGCGTACGCAGTCCGCTCTCGTCGAACAGTCCGCCTCGGTCATTTTCGCTCCGTCACGATAAATCGTAAGCACGTTTTTCCCTTCGGGAACGGTTATCGAAACGATAATATCGTCGCCACGGGCAGTAATCGTCAGGTAATTTTTACCGCTATCGGTCATTATACCATTTTTCTCGGAAAAAGCATAGGTGTAAAGTAATTTTTCACGATAATATAACTCTAATTTTTCCGCATCGGTTTTTTTGTCGGTAAGGAATACGCCTAAAAAAGCCCCCGCTACCGCAAGCGCGACTATTGCGTAAAGGATTAAATCCTTTACCTTAAAATAACCGCTCGCTTTCACGCGTTCCACTCTATCCGTCATACGCGCTTCCTTTGGTTATTTTAAGTCCGTTTTCCGTGGTAAAAACCTTAATTTCGCCGTTTTCTATAAACGCCGCAACCACGGTAATGCCGTTTTTTACCGCATATTCCGAGCGTGCAAACTCGATTACTTTTTCTTTTCCTGCGGCGATAAGACCGGTGGACAAACAGTCGGCAAGCGAACCGCGCGCTCCGATTACCGTAACCGCAGCAACGCCGTTATCGCTCGGCATACCGCTCGCCGCGTCTATGATATGAGAGTAGCGGCGGCCGGCCAGAAAATAACATCTTTCGTAATCTCCGCTCGTGGACGCCTGAACGTCGCTTTTTTTCATCGAACAGTACGTCCTTTCCCTGTTCGTCGTTTCCGTACCGTCCCGTCTCGGATTCGTAAGAAGAAAATCCCACTCTTTCCCTTTTTGATTTTTCAACAACCCTATACTGCTCGAACCGTAACTGATATAACCGCGCGTAATGCCGCTTTCGTTACAAAATTCCGTCAGTTTTTCCACTGCCAAACCTTTGGCAAGCGCAGAAAAATCGATTTGCGCATAGTACGTTACGCCGTCCGCTTCCACCCCCGATGCGGTTTTCGTAACGAAATATTCGCCGTTTTCTTCGCTTAAAACGAACTTTTTAAGTCCGACGAGAGAGCGGAAAGCCTTAATATATTTTTCGTCCGGCAAGGGGTACGATCCGTCGGCGTTTGCCGTCCTGTCGTACGGTTTTTTCTCACCGCCGTTTCTTATTCTCGAAGAAAATCCCCACAAATCGACGAGCGGCGCGACCGTTGGATCGTAAAAACCGTCGGTAAGTTCGTACGCAACGAGCGACACGTCGAACGCTTCTTTTGTAAGGTCGCTTATTTTTACCTTTTCCCCGGTTTTTGCGGCGTTGATTTTCGCCGCGTCCGAACCGCCAAGCGACGTATCGAACGCTTCGCTTAAATCGGAAAGCGTACGTTTAGCGTAGTCGCCGAACTTTTCGAATTCGGTTTGACTACAATATAAATCGGCTTTCAACACCGAGCCGAAGTGAGTTAAATCGGTAAAAGAAAGTGCTTTTTCCGTCGTGCAACCGCATATAGAAATCGTCGATAAAGCGACCAGCGCGACTAAAAACACGATAAATTTTTTCATAAACTCATTATAATTTATAATCCTGTAAAAATCAATAAAAAGCGCAATAAGAAAAACCCGTCAATTCGCAAGACGGGCTTTCGTACAAAAGGGAGAATATTTTTTTATAAAACTTTCGATAAGAACTCTTTGAGCCTTTGGTTTTGCGGATTGCCGAAAAGTTCCTGCGGCGTGTTTTGCTCCGCTATTTTTCCTTGGTCCATAAACAGTACTCTCGTGGCGACTTCGCGAGCGAAACTCATTTCGTGCGTGACGATTACCATCGTCATTCCTTCGGCGGCAATCTGCTTGATAAGGTCGAGAACTTCCCCTACCATTTCGGGGTCGAGCGCACTCGTCGGTTCGTCGAAAAGCATTACTTTGGGGTTCATCGCAAGCGCTCTTACGATAGCGATACGCTGTTTTTGTCCGCCGCTTAACGTGGACGGATAAACGTTCGCTTTTTCCGCAAGTCCTATTCTCGCAAGCAGTTTCATTGCGTTGTCTTCCGCCGCTTTTTTTATCTCCGCTACCGTTTTATACTGCGGAATTATCTCGGTTTTCGGTTGCGGATAAGTCGTTCTGTCAATAACTCTTTCCGCGTTCTCGATTTTCGTCACGAGTTTTATCTTTTTCTTCGTAAGGGACGAATCGTACGTCACGAGTTTTTTCCCGGCGTTTTCTACGACCTTTTTCGTGATTTCCCATTCCTTTTCGACAGGCGCAAGCAAAACCCTAGTGTCTTCAATGATTTTCTTCTGTTTTGCGAGTTTTTTGTCTATTTTTGCGTATATCTTAGACTTGTTCTTTTCGAGATACCGGTTATAAAACGGCATAAAAAAGTTGTGAATTTTTGCGTTCCGCAACTTCCCTTTGTTTACAATGATCGGCGCAAGCGTTATGTTTTTTAACACCGTAAGGTTGTTAAACAAGTTAAACTGCTGAAAAACCATTCCCATTTTTTGCCGACAAACGTTGATGTCGATTTTCAGATCGGTAAGGTCTTCGCCGTCGAAAACTATCTGCCCTGCCGTCGGGTCTTCGAGTACGTTAAGGCAGCGTAAAAACGTGCTTTTGCCGCCGCCACTAGGTCCGATTACCGCAACGATCTCCCCTTCTCTTATTTCTTCGCTTATATCGTCGAGAACAAGCAAATCGCCGTAACATTTCGTAAGATGCTTCGCTTCGAGAAGCACTTTCTTTTCGGTTCTATTTTCTTCTGTCACTCTTAGCAAGTCTCCTTTCGGCAAGTTTTATAAGCCCCGTAATGCAAAGCACGATTACGAGATACACAAGCGCAAGCATTACGTACGGAATAATATACTCGTACGTCCCCGCTCCTATCAGTTTGAACGCTTGCGTAAGGTCGGTCACCGCAATAAATCCCACGACCGACGTGTCTTTTACGAGCGCAATGAGTTCGTTGCCTAAAGTCGGCAATGTGTTTTTCACCGCTTGCGGCAAAACCACTTTCGCCATCGTTCTCATATAACTCAGTCCGAGCGACCGCCCGGCTTCCATCTGCCCGACGTCCACCGATTTTATACCGGCACGCATTATTTCGCTCACGTACGCTCCGCTGTTAAACCCGAACGTAACGATACCTACCACGAGTTTGTCCACGCTTACTCCCATTGCCGGGAACAAAACGTAATAAACCAGCAAAAGTTGCACGATTATAGGCGTTCCGCGGAAAAATCCGACGTATACGTCGCCCACTACCGACAACCCTTTCATAAACTTGTTTCTAGACGCGCTCACCTTAATTATGGCAATCAAGGCACCGATCGCGATGCCTATCAGAAAGCCGAAAAGGGCTATTTCCATAGTCGACTTAAATCCGTCGAGTACGGTCTTGTAGCCCTGATTCGTGATGAACGCTCTTATGAATTTATCCCATTTTTGCGCCATACTTTTCCTTTTTTAATTAACCGTTAAAACTTGCTACCAACGCTTGCGCCGTCGTCTTGTCCACTACGACGAACGCTATGTTGCCGTTGATCATATCGTTTACCGCTTCCGCAGCGCTCGAATAGTTGCCGAAACTCAGGTTGGAAAATCCTTCAAAACCGAAGTCTTCGCTGCCCTTAACGTAGAACTGAGAAGTCGTTCCCGTCTGTCCGCCGCACTTAGCCGCGTCGCCGCTCAAAGTTTTGAGTTTCGCTTCGACTTCTTTCGCATTCTTGCAGTCGTCAAAGGTCGTATCCCCTTCTTTCGTAATCAGTACTTGCGTCGCTCCGAAATAAGTCTTGCTAAACTGTACGCTTTCCTGTCTTTCGGGAGTAACCGTAAGTCCGGCAATACCGATGTCGTATTCGGGTTTGGTTTCTACCGAAGTAACCACCGCGTCGAAATCCATATGTACGACTACGAGTTCTTTACCCATATAGTCGGCAAGCATTTGCGCAATCTCCATATCGATACCCGCTATCTTGCTTCCGATCGTGTACTCGAACGGCGCAAACTCAAGGTTGGTCGCTACAACGAGTTCTTTGTCCGAATTGCTAGGAGTAGTCTTAATGCTGTCGCTGCCAAACTTCGTTGCGTCGTTAAGATCTACGCCCTCGGCAGTGTATTTTGCAAATATCGCTTTGATATCCGCGTCCTTATCGTCAAAAAACTTGTTTACCGTGTTAAGAAGTTCGGTATCGCCTTTCTTAATAGCAAAAGCGTACTCCTCGCTCGACAAATCGACTCCGACCATCTTTATCTTCGTCTTCGCTTCGCCGCAGGCAAACAACATACTTACGCAACTAATCGTAAGAACTACGCACAGTACCGCAATTATTACCTTCTTTTTCATCTTTATTTTTTCTCCTTTCTCTCCGCCTGTCGGCTTCGTATTTCGTGTTATGTCTACATATTACACCAACCGTTTTTTATTTGCAAGCGATTTTGCATAATTATTA